>ERZ891134.182-NODE-182-length-56443-cov-11.002483_pt1 | contig 56443 bp, 58 predicted proteins | sample MGYA00520888_ERZ891134 | MGnify/ENA primary metagenome ERZ891134 (study PRJEB32303, sample SAMEA104408692) | aquatic metagenome | biome: Brackish water; feature: Coastal; material: water | place: Baltic Sea | collected 2014-10-23 | depth 10 m ... | reverse complement strand
ATATCATAAATATGTTCCCAGAAAACAGGTTCAAAATAAAGCTTATCAGATATGTCAAAATCAGTAGATACTGTTTCAGGATTACAGTTTATCATTACAGTTTCATATCCACACTCGCTTGCTGCCAATACACCATGAACGCAACAATAATCAAACTCAATACCTTGTCCAATCCTGTTAGGGCCTGAGCCCAAAACAATAATTTTTTTCTTATCTGACACTAAACTCTCGTTTTCAGAAAACTCATGATTATCTTTTGTTTTAATTTTTTCTTCAAAAGTTGAATAATAATAAGGTGTTTGAGCAGGAAATTCAGCAGAACAAGTATCAACAAGTTTATAAATTCTTTTAATTCCTAGTTCATCTCTTTTCTTATAAACTTGACTCTCTAGACAATTTAACATAAAGGCTATTTGTCTGTCTGCAAATCCTTTTTGCTTTGCTTCTAAAAGAATATCGTATTCTATATTATCAATTTTAAGATTAGAAATTTCTTTTTCTAATTGATATAGCTCTTCATATTGCTTTAGAAACCACATATCAATTTTTGTTATTTCATGAATTTTTTCTATTGAAATTCCATTTTGAATAGCATCGTATATTACAAAAACTCTATCCCAGCTTGCATTTTTAAGTTTACTTATAATTGTAGCGTAATCTTTGTAACCTTTTCCATCTGCTCCAAGTCCATTCCTTTTAATTTCTAGAGACTGAGTTGCTTTATGAAGAGCTTCCTGGAATGACCTACCAATTCCCATAACCTCTCCTACAGATTTCATCTGAAGACCAAGAGTTCTGTCAGACCCCTCAAACTTATCAAAATTCCATCTTGGAATTTTAACAATAACATAGTCAAGTGTTGGTTCAAATAAAGCAGAAGTAGATTTTGTAATTTGATTACTTAATTCATCTAATGTATAACCAAGAGCAAGTTTTGCAGCAATTTTAGCAATAGGATAACCTGAAGCCTTAGATGCTAATGCTGAAGATCTTGAAACTCTTGGATTAATTTCAATTGCTATAATATCTTCGTTTTCATCAGGACTTACAGCAAATTGAACATTACATCCTCCAGCAAAGTCTCCAATACTTTTCATCATCTTAATTGCCATGTCTCTCATTTTCTGATAAGTAGTGTCAGATAATGTCATAGCAGGAGCAACTGTTATAGAATCTCCAGTATGAATTCCCATTGGATCCATATTTTCAATTGTACATATAATTACAATATTATTATTCTTATCACGTAGTAATTCTAGTTCATATTCCTTCCATCCCATTAAAGCCTTATCTATAAGGACTTCATGAATTGGAGAGGATTCTAAACCTCTAGTTAAAAGGTCATTAAACTTATCTTCTTCAAATACTATTGAAGCACCGGTACCTCCCAAAGTAAAGGATGGTCTAATTACTAGTGGAAAGCCAAACCTTTGTGCTATCTCTTTACCTTTCAAAAATGAAGATGCACTTTCAGCAGGAGCAACAGGAATACTAATTTTATTTAATAATGTTCTAAATTTTTCTCGATCTTCTGTTATTTCTATTGCGTCTATATCAACACCTATTATTTCAACAGAATGTTTAGACCAAATTCCCTTTTCTTGAGCTTCAATACAGAGATTTAATGCAGTTTGACCTCCCATAGTTGGTAAAACAGCATCAATATCATCATGAATTTCAAGAATTTCAGAAATTGATTTGGTAGTAAGTGGTTTAAGATATATATGATCTGCCATAGATGGATCAGTCATAATGGTGGCAGGATTTGAATTTATAAGAATCGTCTTTATACCATCTTCACGAAGAGATCTTAAAGCTTGAGATCCAGAATAATCAAATTCACAGGCTTGACCGATTATTATAGGTCCTGAACCAATTATTAGAATTGATTTAATATTTTTATCCTTAGGCATAAAATCAAACTAAAATATAAAAAAAAAGGTGCTATAAAAGCACCATCTTTAAAAAGTTATTAAAAATTATTTCTTGTGACGTGATTCGTCAGAAACTGATAATTTTTTTCTTCCTTTTGCTCTTCTTCCAGCAAGCACTCTTCGTCCATTAGCCGTAGACATTCTGTCCATAAATCCATGCTTGTTTCTTCTTTTTCTCTTAGATGGTTGATACGTCCTTTTCACTTTTGTCTATTTATTCGGTGGCAAATATAATATCTTTTTAATCAACTTCATATAAATATTTTTAAATTGTAAATTTGTAACATATATGATACCAAAAATAATTAAGCTTATAGCTTCGATATTACTTCTAGGATATGGAGTTTATCAAATTACAGAAACTTTTATAGGGAATGGAATATTTTTAATTCTACTATCAATACTATTAATTGTTCTATATTTTAAAAATGAAGTTTTAATTTTCGCATTTCTAAGTTTAAGAAAGCAAAATTTTGATAGAACAGAGAAAATTCTCAAATTAATAAAGAATCCAAAATCAGCATTAGTTCAGAAACAACAAGGTTTTTACTATTATTTACATGGATTAATTCAGTCTCAGAAAAATTTATCAATTGCAGAAAAATATTTCCGTGAATCTTTGAAACTTGGACTTAGCATGAAGCATGATATAGCTATGGCTAAACTAAGTCTTGCAGGGATTATGATGCAAAAAAGGAGAAAGAGAGAAGCACAAGGGCTGCTAACTGAAGCAAAAAATCTTGACACACATAATATGTTAACTGCTCAAATTAAATTGATGCAGGAGCAGATGAAAAGAATTTAGTATCAAGTTTTTTTATCCTCAATAGATTTTTTTTTTATATTTGTAGTTCAGCTTTTTTATTTATGAATCATATAATATTAGAAAATAATGAGTTTTTAAGACAATTTGAAGTCAAGATTTCAGACTCATTAGCTAGAATAGAATACGCTGAACAAGAGAAGAAAATATTCTTAACTAAAATTCATATTCCTGAAACTGTTAGTGATAAATCTTTTGAGGAAGATTTCATAGTTAAAGTACTTGAATTTATAGAAAGTAAAAACCTAAGAGTTGTTCCTACTTCTCCAAGAATTGCTGGTTTTGTTAGAAAAAATAAAGCGTTTAAACATTTACTTCCTGTAGGAATCAAATTGTAGTTAATTATTATATTGCAAAGCCCTCAGAATCAATTTCTGTAAACTTAGATTTAATTATAGAACCTGCTATTCCTGGATTCCATTTTCTTCTATATCGTAAATAATTTGATGAAAATCCTTCAATAAAACCATTCTTATTCTCAGATTCAAAAAGAACTTGATGTGAACTTCCTATATGTTTATTATAAAAGCTTGCTTTCTTTCTACTTGAAAGAAGTCTTAAAAGTTTACTTCTTTTAGATCTACTATTTGCATCAACAACATTGGGTAAAGTAATTGCATGAGTATTATCTCTTTCAGAGTATGTAAAAACATGTAAATAAGAAATGTCTAGATCTTCAATAAAACTCATACTTTCTAAAAATTTATCATCATCTTCACCTGGAAATCCAACTATTACATCGACACCAATACATGCATCAGGCATTAGCTGATTTATTCTGTTTATTCTACTCTTATAAAGTTCAGTATCATACCTTCTTCTCATTAGTTTTAAGATTGAATCACAACCACTTTGCAGAGGAATATGAAAATGATGTACAAACTTTTTACTGGTACTAACAAATTCTATTATCTCATCGCTTAATAAATTTGGTTCAATTGAAGATATTCTAAATCTCAAATCAAGGTTTAATATATCTAATTCTTTGATAAGATTTAAGAAATTAGAATTATTAGATTTTTTACTTGTTTTACCAAAATCTCCAAGATTTATTCCTGTTAATACAATTTCTTTGATGTTTTGAGAGGCAATTTTTTCAACATTATCTATAATATTAGATATGGTGTTGCTTCTTGATTTACCTCTAGCTAAAGGAATAGTACAAAAACTACATTTATAATCACAACCATCTTGAACTTTTAGAAATGCTCTTGTTCTGTGATTTAAAGAATAGCTTTCCTCAAAAAAATTTACTTCATTGATATTGCAAGAATGTTCTTTTTTTGAATAATCCTTGTCAATATTTTTTAAATAATCTAATAGATTAAATTTATCTGCCGCTCCCAATACTAGATCAACTCCGTTAACTGATAATAATTCTTTTGGTTTAAGTTGTGCATAACAACCGATTCCAGCAATAAAAGCTTCAGGATTTATTTTTAGAGCTTGCTTTACAAAATATCTAAACTTATTATCTGCATTTTCTGTTACTGAACATGTATTAATAACATATGCATCTGCAAACTCATTAAATTCTACAATTTTATAATCATTCTCTTCAAGAGATTTTGAAATATATGAAGATTCTGAAAAGTTTAGTTTACAACCAAGAGTGTAAAATGCAACACTAGAAATCTTTCTTTTATATTTAATAGGATCAGTAGATATTGACAAAACTTTGGGATTATCTAAGAAGGATTTGAATCGGTAGATTCAGCTGGTGCTTCCTCAACAGCTGGTGCTTCCTCAGAAACAGGAGTTTCCTCAACAACAGGTGTTTCCTCAGAAACAGGAGTTTCCTCAACAGCAGGAGTTTCCTCAATTTGATCACCCTTTGCATCTTCGGTTGACTCATCAGATTCTAAGTTAGAAGCTTGATTGAAGTTTGCATATTTACTTCTAAATTTATCTACCCTACCTGCTGTATCTACAAGTTTAGATTTACCAGTATAATAAGGATGAGATGTTCTGGAAATTTCAAGCTTAAAAAGAGGATATTCAACACCATCTATCTTAGTAGTTTCCTTTGTATCAACAGTAGACTTTGTAATAAACATATCATTGTTAGACATGTCTTTGAATGCTACTAATCTATAGTTTTCAGGATGTGTATTACTCTTCATAATTTTAAAGTGACTGCAAATTTAAAATTTTTTTCATATATCCTGTCATTATATTTGCTTAATTTTACTTGAAACATCTTAATACAAATAAAATGTTAGAATCTAAAGGTACTATTAAGTCTACTGTATTAAACTATGGAATAATTATGGGTGGACTATCTGTTGCATTTACATTAATGTTATTCATAATGGACATGCACTATCAAAACTCTTCAATACAACAATGGACTGGGCTTTTAATAATGGCTGGGTCAATAGTTTTTGGACAAATTGCATACAAACAAGCAAATGAAGGATTTATAAGCCTAGGTGAAGGAATGAAGATCGGAATCGGAATTGTAGCTCTAGGGTCAACAATAGGTATTCTTTATGGTTTATTTCAAGGTTATGTTTTAGATCCTGAGACTATGACTAAAGCTATGGATTATGCAATAAGTCAAGCAATTGATCAAAACCCAGAACTTACTGATGAAATGATAGAAGCAATTGAAGGTGCTTTTGAGTTCTTTGCTAACCCATTTTTATCATCTGCAATTGGAATTACTGTTTCTCTATTTTTTGGAGGACTTATTTCATTACTTACTGGATTAGCTGTTAAAAAAAATAGGCAAGCATAGTAAATTCTATGGATGTTTCAATTATTATACCCCTATTAAACGAATCAGATTCTTTAAGAGAACTCAATTCATGGATTTCTAAATCCTTTAAAAACAAAGGTTTAGAATATGAAGTGATATACATTGATGATGGAAGCAATGATTCATCATGGAGTATAATTGAAGAAATTGCTAATAATAATGAAAATGTTAAAGGAATTTCATTTGCAAGAAATTATGGTAAATCACAAGCTCTAAGAGTTGGGTTCTCAGAGTCTGTGGGAGAATATGTAGCTACCCTAGATGCAGACCTTCAAGATTCTCCTGAAGAAATTCCTGTTATGATAGATAAACTTATAAAATCTAATCTAGATATGATTTCTGGATGGAAAAAGAAAAGGTATGATTCTTTTTTTTTAAAAAGACTTCCATCATCAATATTTAATTTTGTTGCAAGACTCTTTTCTGGAATCAAACTCAATGATTTTAATTGTGGAATTAAAGTATATAAAAATGAAGTAATAAAATCTATCAACTTATACGCTGATATGCATAGATTTATTCCTATACTAGCAAAAAATGAAGGGTATGATAAGATTGGTGAACATGTTGTAAAGCACCAGCCTAGAAAATACGGAAAAAGTAAATTTGGAAATGAAAGGTTTATTAGAGGTTTTTTAGATATTATAACACTTTGGTTCACAAATAGATTTGGAAGAAGACCAATGCATTTTTTTGGAACACTAGGAACTTTGATGATTTTTGTTGGTATTTTATTCACAGTTTATTTAGGCTATAATAAACTTTTTATAGACACCACATCTAGACTTATTACTACTAGACCTGAATTTTATATAGCATTAATTACTATGGTTCTAGGTGCGCAATTCTTTATTGCAGGATTTATAGCTGAAATAATTATAAAGTATAATTTAAACAAGGATACGTATTCAATAAAAAATAAGACTTTTTAAATGAGCTATTTCACAAGAGTATTAAAATATGGTATTGATTACTCCTACTTTGGATTACTAAATTTATTGTTCAATATTCTTTATGCAATTTTTAGTGCTCTGGCTTTCGTTTCATTTATTCCAATGCTAGATGTATTATTTAAACAAACTGAAATTACTTATTCAAAACCTGAATATACAGGTATTGGAAACATTAGAGAATATTTAGAAAATTACTTTAACTATTATTTATCTAATCAACTAGAAACTGATGTTTCATCAACACTCATAATAGTTGTAGGAATAGTTGTTTTCTTCTTTTTAATGAAAAACATATTTAATTACTTAGCCTTATATAATATAACGTTTGTAAAAAATGGACTTTTAAAAAATCTTAGAGAAAATCTATATTCTAAAGTTCTAAATATGCCTATTTCATATTTTCTAAATAAGAAAAAGGGAGATTTAATGTCTAGAATAACTGCTGATATACTCGAGATTCAGACATCATACTTATCAATTTTAGAATTGATGGTAAGAGAACCTCTTACTATCTTATTTACTTTGATTGTAATGTTCACAATTAGTCCAAGACTAACATTATTTGTGACTCTATTTATTCCTATATCTGGTTTTATAATATCGATTATAGGAAAAAAACTTAGAAAAGATTCTAAAGAGGTACAACAACAACAAAGTAATTTTTTGTCAATAATTGATGAAACTATTAGTGGACAAAAAGTTATTAAATCATTCCTTTCTGAATCATTTTTTCTTGATAAGTTTAAAAGTATAAATAGTTTACTTTTCAAATTTTCAAACAAAGTAATTAATAGAAAGAATTTAGCCGGTCCATTTAGTGAGTTTATGGGTATTTTAGTTATAGGAGTTTTACTGTGGTTTGGTGGTAAAATGGTTTTAATTGATGAAACTATTTCAGGTACAACCTTTATTGTTTTTATGGGATTAGCATACAATATTTTAACTCCAGCAAAAAATCTCAGCAAGTCATTTTATAGTATTAAAAAAGGGAATGCTGCAGCTGAAAGGGTATTTGAAATAATTGAATACAACAAAGACAGTGAAGATCAAAAAAGAGATGTAGAGCTAACAAAATTTGAAAATAAAATAACTTTTAAAAATATTGAATTTAACTATGGTGAGTCAAAAATATTAGATAAAATAAGCTTTACTATAAATAAGGGAGAAAGTGTAGCATTAGTTGGATCCTCAGGTAGCGGGAAAACAACAATAGCTAATATCCTTAATGGATTCTTTAATCCTAAATCTGGTAATCTCCTAATTGATAATAATGATATATCCAAGATAACAAAAGAATCACTATATAAAAATATATCAATTGTTACTCAGGAATCAATTTTATTTAATGACTCCATTTTAAATAATATTAAAATTGGAAACCTAGATTCTAACAAAGAGGATGTGATTATTGCTGCAAAAGAGTCTAATGCTCACGAGTTTATTGAACAACAGCTTTATGGTTACGATACTATTATTGGAGATTATGGAAATAAATTATCCGGAGGGCAAAAACAAAGATTAACTATTGCTAGAGCTATGTTAAAAAGTCCCTCAATACTAATTTTAGATGAGGCTACTTCATCATTAGATAGTAAATCTGAAAAGAAAATTCAAGATGCAATTAATAAATTAATGGAAGGAAAGACATCTTTGATTATTGCTCATAAGTTTTCAACAATTAAGAAGTGTGATAAAATTATACTTATTGATAAAGGTAAAATAATCGCCCAAGGGACTCATGAAGAACTTATCAACTCAAATTCTTCATATAAAAATATGAATGAGCTTCAAATCTAAGTCTAAATCAATTAAATTTACAGCTTAATTTTCTATAATGATATTATTTTTTGGTGATCCAAAATTAAAATTATTCGCAGTTGAAATTTCTGAAGGATTATCAATTGAAAATATAAAAAAATTATCTTGGGTTCTTGACTCAAGTATTATTGAATCTAAAGAAATAAAAGAAAAATTTATTGGACCTAAATCTTCTATGATAACTCCATGGAGTACTAATGCCGTTGAGATAACAAGGAATATGGGGATTAAGAATATAAATCGAATTGAGGCTTTTGTTTCTAGTGAAATCTCTGAGGAATTTGATAGGATGATTCATCAAGAGTATAAATCTCTTGATCAAAATATTTTTAAAAATAATCTTGAACCTGAAAATGTAAAACTTATATATGATCTTAAAAAATATAATAATGAACAAGGCCTTGCACTTGATGATTTTGAAATTTCCTATTTAGAAAATCTTTCTATAAAAATTGGAAGAAAATTAACAGATTCTGAAGTCTATGGTTTTTCTCAGGTTAACTCAGAACATTGCAGACATAAAATCTTTAATGGTCAATTTATCATTGATGGAGAAGAAAAAAGTAACAGTTTATTTGAGTTAATAAAATCAACTTCTAAAAAAAATAAAAACTCTATTGTATCTGCTTATTCTGATAATGTTGCTTTTATTGGTGGACCTAAAATCAATCAATTTCAACCCAAAAGGGGAGATAAAGCAAGCTATTATATCAATAAAGAAATTCAAAGTATTATCTCAGTTAAAGCTGAAACTCATAATTTCCCAACAACAGTTGAACCATATAACGGAGCTGCAACTGGATCAGGTGGTGAAATTAGAGATAGAGCTGCAGGAGGAACAGGATCTCTTCCTTTAATAGGGTCTGCAGTATATATGACTCCATATTCTAGACTAAATAATAAAAAAATATGGGAGCAAAATATTAAACAAAGAGATTGGAAATATCAGACTCCAATCGATATTTTAATTAAAGCATCAAATGGTGCATCTGATTTTGGAAATTGCTTTGGCCAACCACTTATTATTGGATCCCTTTTAACTTTTGAGCATGAAGAAAATAATACATTAAATTCATATGATAAAGTAATAATGCTAGCAGGAGGTGTTGGTTATGGAGAGGAAAGACAAGCTTATAAAGAATCTCCAAAAAAGGGAGATATTATAGTGTTACTTGGAGGTGACAATTATAGAATTGGTATGGGAGGAGCCTCTGTTTCATCAACTGATACTGGAAGTTTTAATAATGCAATCGAACTTAATGCTGTTCAAAGATCAAATCCTGAAATGCAAAAAAGAGTTACTAATACTATTAGGTCTTTATTTGAAATGGATCAAAACCCTATAGTATCCATTCACGACCATGGTGCCGGAGGTCATTTAAATTGTTTTTCTGAATTAGTAGAAGATATTGGAGGTGAAATCTATTTAGATTCATTACCAATTGGAGATCCTTCTTTATCTTTTAAAGAGATCATAGGAAACGAGTCTCAAGAAAGAATTGGACTAATCATTAAGGAAAGAGATTATGATCTAGTAAAAAGGATTGCTGACAGAGAAAGATCACCTATTTACAAAGTTGGAAAAGTAACAGGAGACAATAAGTTTAAAGTCGTTGATAGAAAAAGTAATGTTGAGACAATCAATCTTGATTTAGATAGTCTATTTGGAGATGCTCCAAAAAAAATCATTACAGATATTACTAAAACATCTGTTTTCACTGATTTAGAATATGATACGAGTAAGGTTTATGAATATGTTGAAAATGTCTTAATGCTTGAAGCAGTAGCATGTAAAGACTGGTTAACGAATAAAGTTGATAGATGTGTGACTGGACGTGTAGCACAACAACAAACTGTTGGTGAAATTCAAATACCTCTTGCTAACTGTGGAGTTGTTTCATTAGATTATAATGGATACACTGGAATAGCCTCATCAATCGGACACTCCCCTATTTCAGGTCTAATTGATCCAAGTATTGGAAGTATCAATTCAATTGGAGAGTCTTTAACTAATATATTATGGGCACCTCTAGAAAATGGAATTAAGTCTGTATCACTTTCTGCTAATTGGATGTGGCCGTGTGGAAATGAGGGTGAGGATACAAGACTATATAAAGCTGTAGAAGCCTGCTCAAAATTTGCTATAGATCTAGGAATTAATATTCCTACAGGAAAAGATTCATTATCAATGGTTCAAAAATATGATAGTTTAAAAGTTAAATCTCCTGGGACAGTTATTATTTCCGCTTCTGGTCATTGTAACGACATTAGAAAGGTTATTAAACCTGTTTTAAATAAAAATTCAGGTGATTTGTATTATATTAATTTATCATTTGATGAATATAAATTAGGAGGTTCCTCTTTTGCACAGACACTAAACAAAATTGGATCAGAATCTCCGGAGATAAAGAATCCTATCAAATTTAAAGAATCATTTAATTTAGTTCAGGAACTTATTAATAAAAACAATATTCTATCTGGTCATGACATATCTTCAGGTGGCTTAATTACTTGTTTACTTGAAATGTGTTTTAGTTCAAATAGTATTGGTTTGGACATTAATTTGTCAAACTTAGGGTGTAGGGACTTTTCTAAATTAATTTTTTCAGAAAATTCAGGAATTATTATTCAATCTGATAAAGACTTAGAGGAAGTATTTTTATCTATCGATGTTAAATGTATTAGAATAGGAAACACTAATAATAAAGGTGTTTTAAATATTAAGAATTTTGAAAATGACTTTTCTTTTAACATAAATAAGTATAGGGATATATGGTATTCTACCTCAAAAGATTTCGATTTAAAACAGACAAAAAATAATAAGGCAATCGAGAGGTTTAATAATTATAAAAATCAGCCTCTTAAATATATATTCCCTAATGGATTTGACGGTAATAATATTTCTTACAATTCAGATAAAAAAATAAAAGCAGCTATAATTAGAGAAAAAGGTAGTAATTCAGAAAGAGAGATGGCTTACATGATATCCATAGCTGGATTTGATGTTAAAGATATTCATATGACGGATATAATATCAGGTGAAGAGAATCTTGAAAATATTAATTTATTAGTTGCAGTAGGAGGATTTTCAAATTCTGATGTTCTTGGGTCAGCTAAAGGCTGGGCAGGATCTTTCCTTCATAATCCAATTGCTAAAAAATCTATAAATAATTTCTTTAATAGAGATGATACTTTGTCTTTAGGAGTTTGTAATGGCTGTCAACTATTTATTGAATTAGGGTTTATCAATAATAACCATTTAGAAAAGCCAAAAATGATTCATAATGAATCGCAAAAATTTGAATGTATTTTCTCAACTGTCAATATTGAAAAGTCACCTTCTATAATGTTAAAAAATCTAGAAGGGAGTCGATTAGGGGTTTGGTCTGCTCATGGTGAAGGTAAGTTCGTATTTCCTTATGAAGAAAAAAAATACTCCATTGCCGGAAAATATTCATATGAGTCGTATCCAGCTAATCCTAATGGATCAGATTTCAATACAGCTATGCTCGTTTCAGATAATGGAAGACATCTTGTTATGATGCCTCATATCGAAAGATCACTACATCCTCATAATTGGGCACACTATCCTGAAGATAGAAATGATCACTACACACCATGGGTAAAAGTTTTTAATAATAGTTATGAGTGGTTAAAAAATAAACTTTATTAAAATCTCAAATAAACTAATTTAATCAAAGTAGACATAGTTGATTAAAATGGCACAATATACTTATAATCAATTATTTAATGTAATTTAAATGATTTGAGTATTGTAGATATTTTTAAAATTAAAAAAGTGTAATTTTTAAATAAACGAAATTTATTTAAAATAAAAAATAATGGCAACAGACAATAAAATTGTATTAAAAGGTGGAGAATTTATTCTTAAAGAAACCTTATCTAATGATGTTTTTACTCCTGAAGATTTTTCAGAAGAACAAATAATGATGAAAGAAACAATAGTTGATTTCATGGATCGAGAGATTTGGCCTGATAAAATGAAGTATGAAGAGAAGAATTACGATTTAACGGTCCAGGCAATGAAAAAAATTGGAGATCTTGGACTATTAGGTGTTACTTTAGAAGAAAAATATGGAGGGATGGGAATGGATTTTGTTTCTACGATGCTAGCAGTTGACTATGTATCAGGAACCTCTGGATCGGTAGCTACAGCTTATGGAGCTCATACCGGTATTGCAATTTTACCAATTTATTTATTCGGAAATGAAGATCAAAAACAAAAATATTTACCAAAACTTGCCTCAGGCGAATGGTTCGGATCCTATTGTCTAACAGAACCTACAGCAGGATCTGACGCAAATTCTGGAAAAACCAAGGCAGTTCTTAGTGATGATGGCTCACATTACAGAATATCAGGTCAAAAAATGTGGATTTCAAATGCAGGTTTTGCAGAGATTTTTATTGTTTTTGCTAGAATTGAAGATGACAAAAATATAACAGCATTTATTGTCCCTAATGATTCTTCTAATGGTATAAAACTTGGTGAAGAAGAAAAAAAACTAGGTATACACTCGTCATCAACTAGACAGGTATTTTTTACAGAAACAAAAGTGCCAGTAGAGAATTTACTTGGAGAAAGAAATGGTGGTTTTAAGATAGCTATGAATGCCTTAAATGTAGGAAGGATTAAATTAGGAGCTGGAAATCTTGATGGTCAAAGAAGATCAATCTCCATATCAACTGATTATGCAAATAATAGAGTGCAATTCAAGCAACCGATTTCAAATTTTGGTGCAATAAAAGAAAAATTAGCTACTATGGCTACATCCTGTTATGCTGGTGAATCCGCATGTTATCGAGCTGCCAGTGATGTTCAGTCAAAAATGGATGAATATCAATCTAATGGGTTTAGTAAAGCAGAATCTGAACTTAAAGGTGTTGAAGAATTTGCTATAGAATGTTCAATTCTTAAAGTAGCTATTTCAGAGGATATGCAAAATTGTGCAGATGAAGGAATACAAATCTTTGGAGGAATGGGCTTTTCTGCTGAGGCACCCATTGAAAGTGCGTGGAGGGATTCTAGAATTGGCAGGATTTATGAAGGTACAAATGAGATTAATAGAATGCTTATTATAGGTATGTTACTTAAAAAAGCAATGAAAGGTAGTCTAGATATAATGACACCTTACCAGGATATTTTAAATAATAAACCTCTATCTGTTAACGAAAATTCAGAAATATTGAAAGATGAGACTATTATCGTTGAAAATATCAAAAGAATCTTCTTGTTATTATTGGGTAAAGCATTTGAGAAATTTGGTCCTGAAATTGATAAAAATCAACAAGTTCTTTTAAGTTTATCTGACTTAGCAATTGAAGCTTACTTATCTGAATCTACTTTAAAAAGAACTATTAAAAATATTGAAAGAAGCTCAGAGAAAGATCAATCTGATCAAATAAATATGACTAAATTATACATTTATGAAGCCACACAAATTGTTCAAAAAAAGTCTAGAGATGTTATAAATAGTATAATTGATACTCAGAATCAAGAAGATCTTTATTCATCTATTTTAGAAAAACTTCACTACTCTGAAAATCCAAATATTTTTGATTTAAAAACAAGAATTGCTAATAAAATAATCTCAGAAAACAAATATTGCTTTTAGTGAATAAATTATTCAATTATATCGCATTATCACTCATAATTTGGACTCCAAATACAAACGCCCAAGATTCAATGCTCTATGATATAATTGATGAAGTTTCATCTAAAAGAATAGAAAAAGATATTACAAAATTAGTTTCCTTCGGAACAAGACATACATTAAGTGATACATTATCCGAAACAAGAGGAATAGGAGCTGCTAGAAGGTGGATTAAAAAAGAGTTTGAGGCAATTTCTATCGAATGTAATAACTGCTTAGAAATTTTTTATGAAAAAAGCTATGTTACTGAAGGAGATAGAATTATTTTTCCAACCTGGATTTATAATGTAGTTGCTATCCAAAGAGGTACAAAAAACCCCAATAGATTTATTATTATGAGTGGAGATATTGATTCCAGAATATCAGACCCAATAAATTATAAAGATGATTCGCCAGGCGCAAATGATAATGCCAGTGGAATGGCTGGTACTATTGAAGCAGCAAGAGTTTTATCTAAATATGAATTTGAAAATAGTATTATATATGTTGGTTTAAGCGGAGAAGAACAGGGGTTGTTTGGAGGGAAAAGCCTCGCTAAATATGCTAAGAGAAACGATTGGGACGTTATAGGTATTCTAAATAATGACATGATTGGGAATATAGAAGGCGTAGATGGTGTAATCGACAACAGAAGTTTTAGAATTTTTTCAGAGCCATTTTTTTTCAATTCAAAATATTCCAGTGACTTGAACATGAGGACAGGTGGTGGTGAAAATGATGGAGCTTCAAGACAATTAGCTAGACATGTTCATAAAACAGTTAAAAAGTTCATGCCTGAACTAAACCCTATTATGATATACAGATTGGATCGATTTGGAAGAGGTGGTCACCACAGACCTTTTAATGATGAAGGTATTGCAGGGATCCGAATTATGGAAGCTCATGAAAACTATAATCGACAGCATAATGATATCAGAATTGAAAATGGAATAAAATATGGGGATGTTTTATCAGGAGTAAATTTTGATTATGCGGCTAAATTAACAGCAGTTAATGCAATTTCATTAGCAACACTAGCATCTTCGCCTAAACCTCCAAAGAATATAAGGATCGGAGGAATTGTTGAACCAAGTGTTAAATTCAGGTGGGAACAACCTGATGATAAATCCATAAAAGGCTATAAAATTTACTGGAGAGAAACGACATCATCAACATGGGATAATAGTAGGTTAATAGATAAAATTGATAATTACACTCTTGATGGGATTGTTATTGACAACTTTATTTTTGGAATTTCAACAGTTAACAAAAAAGGATTTGAAAGTCTAGTTTCTTTTCCAAAAGGAACTTTTAGAGATTAATTAAATAAAACCTTTTTCTTTCATCCAGTCATCATTGTAAATTTTACCAATATATCTACTTCCAGAATCGTGAAGCAGTGCAACAACTACTTCATTCTTTTTAAAGTTATCTTTCAATTGAATCAAACCTGCAATTGCAGCTCCACATGAGTTACCAGCAAAAATACCTTCTTCTCTAGCTAATTTTCTTGTATATAAAGCAGCATCTTTATCAGTTACTTTTTCAAAATGATCGATTACATCAAAATCAACATTTTTAGGGAGAATATCCTCTCCTATTCCTTCGGTTGAATACGGATATATTTCATTTTCATCAAAAATTCCTGTTTCATGATATTTCTTAAAAACTGAACCATAAGTATCAATTCCCCAAATTTTTACACTTGATTTTTTTTCTTTTAAAAATTTTCCAACACCAGAAATTGTTCCTCCAGTCCCAACACCAACTACAAAATGATCAATTTTACCAGCAGTCTGCTCCCATATTTCAGGTCCAGTTGATTCATAGTGAGCAATTGCATTGGAAGGATTATCATATTGATTAACGTACCATGAATTATTTGTTTCTTCAGATATTCTTTTAGAAACAGAATAATAAGATCTAGGATCGCTTGCTTCTACATTAGTTGGACAAACAATAACTTCAGCTCCCATAGCTCTTAATACATCAAATTTTTCTTTTGATTGTTTGTCATTAGAGACACATATTAAATTATATCCTTTAATTATAGCTGCTAAAGCAAGTCCCATACCTGTATTACCAGAGGTACCTTCTACTATTGTTCCACCAGGCTTTATTCTCCCATCTTTTTCAGCATCCTCAATCATTTTTACAGCCATTCTATCTTTTACTGAATTACCAGGATTAAAACTCTCTACCTTAACAAAAACATCAGAATTAATTGATTTAGTGGTTTTATTTAATTTGATTAATGGAGTGTTACCTATAGTCTCTAAAATATTTTTAAAATATTGCATTTATGAATTTATATTAAGCTTTGGAGTAAATTTTGTTATTGAAACAAATGTAATTGATAAAACAATAAAACTAATTATTGCAAATATAAGATTCAATAAAATTATAAACATAGGTTCTAAAATAAAAGGTATTGATTCTATATAGTAATCACTGGGATTTAACTTTATAAGACCATAGCTATTCTGAATTATTGATAATGATAAAAATAAAACATTTGCAGGAATCATTCCTTTTAAAATAATTTCAATTCCCTGATATATAAATATTTTACTTAGTAATTTATTTGATGAGCCCATTGAGGTCATAATACCAATCATTTTTATCCTTTCAAAAATCAAAATAAATAGTGAAATAATTACACTAATAATTGCAACTAAAATCATTAATGAAGTGATTAAAATTATATTAAAATCAAAAATTGAAATCCAATTAAAAATATTTTCATATTTATACTTTATAGATTTGATAGATAAGTTATTTTTTTCAAAGGATTTTAGTGAAGATATTGACTCTTCAATAAGTGAAATTTTTGATTTCTCATCAATTGATATCTCGATAGTGGCATACTCATAATTATTCCAATTAAAAATATTTTGAAGTGTCTGTGAACTTCCTATTACATAATTGTTATCAAAATCAGGGAAATCTGTTTTAAAAATATGAGTAACAGTAAAAGATCTTATGTTAGGTATACGCTGGTTATTATCAGTTTGAAAATAAAGAGTAAGGTTCTGCCCTACAGCTATTTCTAACTTATCTGATAAAGATTTAGAAATTACTATCTCTTTATTAGTAAGATTATTTAAAGTTTTTGAACCTAAAATAAATTTATTTAGATTATCAAAGCTATATCCATCATTGACACCTCTAAAAATGACAGTTTCAAAAGAATTATTCATTGAAATTAAGGTGGGTTTTTCAATTATATTTTCAAATTTAAGATCCGGAAATGCTGTTTTTATTTCACTATCTACTATTTGAAAATTATTAATTTTTTCTGATGCAATTCCACGAGAATTATTTTCATATGTTGAAATAGTTATATCAGGGCTTAGACTATATAACTTTTCTTTTATTGCTGACTGAAGTCCTTTACCAATAGAAATAGCACACAAGGAAACAAATACTCCAAGAAAAACTGAAACAACTGCAATTTTTATTATACGAGATGATATATTACTTTTATCATTATTAGATCTTAATTTTCTATATATGAAAAAAGGTAAATTCAAAATAAATATTTTACTCAAAAATACACTTTTATTTATACTCATTTATACTCCAGTTCTAAGTGTATCATCTCAAGAAATTATTCCAGGGTCTGAAATGATGGAACTATATATAGATAAATTAAAAAACAAAAAAATTGCAGTAATAGCAAACAATACTAGTATAGTAAGATCAAAAAATTCTAGTATCCATTTAATTGATACCCTAATAAAAAGGGGTATTGAAATAAAAAAAATATTTAGTCCAGAACATGGTTTTTTAGGGGATAAAGATGATGGTGAAAAAATAGATAATGGATATTATAAATCAATAAAAATTTTGTCTTTATATGGGAAAAACAGAAAAATTAATGATGATGATATTAAGGATGTTGATATTCTAATATTTGATATACAGGATGTTGGTGTTCGATTTTATACTTATTTATCTACTCTTCATTATGCAATGGAATCAGTATCAAGAACAAATAAAAAATTAATAATTTTAGATAGACCAAACCCTAACTCATTTTACATAGATGGGCCAGTTTTAGATTTAAGCAATAAAAGCTTCATTGGGTTACACCCTGTACCAATAGTATACGGAATGAGTATTGGCGAATATGGAAAAATGATTAATGGAGAGGGTTGGCTGGAGAATGGATTAAAAGCTGACTTAGAAATTATAAAAATTAAAAATTATAATCATAAATCTAAATACAAACCAAGTTTAAGGCCTTCTCCAAATCTACCTAACATTCAATCAATATATTTATATCCAAGCCTAGCTTTTCTTGAAAAGACTGAAGTAAGTGTTGGAAGAGGCACCAAAACTCAATTTCAAGTATATGGTCATCCAGACTTTGATGAAAAATTTAGCTTTATACCACAATCAAATTTTGGTAGTCAAAATCCAAAATTAAAAGGTGTTAAATCAAATGGAGAGGATCTTAGAAATTATAAGACAAAAAATAGAATTGAACTAAAATGGCTTATAAAATCATATAATCAATTTAAGAATAAAAATAAATTTTTTAGAAGTGATTTTGATAAATTGGCTGGGTCTTCAAGTCTTAAAAAACAAATTATAGAAGGTGTTAGTGAATCCGAAATTAGAGATTCATGGAAAGATGATCTTGAAGTTTTTAAAAAAATTAGAAAAAAATATTTACTATATTGAAATTATATGACAAAACTATCCCCTTTCCATCTTGCTATCCCAGTAAAAAATTTATCAGAATCTAAAAATTTTTATCAAAATACCCTAGGTTGTAAACCAGGAAGAGAATCTGATGAGTGGGCTGATTATAATTTTTTTGGACATCAATTAGTTATTCATGTAGATCCAAATCATCAGGGAAAATCACATCATAATGAAGTTGATGGTAAATCTGTACCTATTCCTCATTTTGGTGTTGTAATTCCATGGGATGACTTTGATAAATTTGCAAATTCTTTGACTGAAAATAAAATTAATTTTATAATTGAACCTTACATAAGGTTTGAAGGACAACCAGGAGAACAAAAGACAATGTTTTTTTATGATAATTCAGGGAATGCCCTAGAGTTTAAATCATTTAAAGATATGAGTATGTTATTCTCAACTAAAATATAATTATGCTTAAATTAGGATCTAAATTTTTTGATGTAGTATTTTCAGAAGTTAACAGAAAAAAAATTGAAAGTTTTACAATTTGGTCTGCTACAGTTGGATTCATTTTTCACTTATCCCTAGTATTACTTAATAATTATTCTATTATTAATATTGGAAACGAAAGTTTATTACTAACGAACCCAATATCTGCAATTTATACTCCTTTCTCAATAATTTTATATTATGAAATTTTCTTGTTAATATTTTATTTACCAAGATCATTTACAACTTCTATTTTAAAACAGTTTGAGATTATTTCGCTAATAATTATAAGAAGAATTTTTTATGATATCCCTAAACTTAATATAGACTCAAATGATTGGTTTGAGAATCCAGATAATCTTCAGATCACTTATGATCTTATTTCAATTTTGATACTTTTCTTCTTAATATATTTATTCAATTTTGTAAAGTCTAGAATCAAGAATAAGAAAGGGATTAAAAATATTGATAGATTTATAGATTCCAAAAAAATCATAAGTATAATATTAATACCTGTTATGATAGTCCTATTTATTATTGGGTTATACAACTTGTATTCTATTGGAATGAGTTCAGATTTTGCCAGTTCTTTCTATTATGTTAATGAAGTATTTTACAATACATTTTTCTCAATCTTAATAATTGCTGATGTATTTATATTACTTCTATCTTTCTTATACACAGAGAGATATAGTCAAATTATGCGAAATACAGGCTTTATAATATGTACAATACTTATTAGGCTATCTTTCTCTTCATCAGGACTTACTAATTTACTATTAATCATATCTAGCGTACTATTTGGACTTCTAATTTTGAAGATTTATAGTTTAATGAATAAAATAGAATAGTTAATCTGAGAGAGAACAAGCCTTCAAAGTGTTTTGTAAAAGCATTGCAATTGTCATAGGACCAACGCCGCCAGGAACAGGAGTAATATAACCTACACTATCTGAAACACTATTCAAATCTACATCGCCAACGATTCTATAACCTTTATTTGATGAAGAATCATCTACTCTTGTTATACCTACATCAATAATTGTTGAACCCTTTTTGATCATATTACCCTTTATAAATTCAGGACTGCCAATTGCAGAAATAATTAAATCAGAATCTATACATAATTCCTTTAAATTAATTGTCTTACTGTGAGCAACAGTTACAGTTGAATTTCCAAAAACTTTACTTTGACTGAGTAGAATGCTTATAGGTCTTCCAACTATTTGACTTCTTCCTATTACAAGGCATTTTTTCCCTTCAGTTTGAATTTTAGATCTTTTAATTAATTCTATAATACCTGCAGGGGTAGCAGGTAAAAATGTATCTAATCCAAGGGCCATTTTACCATAATTAATTGGATGAAAGCCATCAACATCTTTATGAGGGTCAACTTGACTTAAAATTTTTTCTTGATTTATTTTCTTAGGTAAGGGTAACTGAACTATAAAGCCATCAATATCATCATTATTGTTAACCTTTTGAATCTCAGAAATAAGATCTTGCTCTGATATGGAATCATTATACTTAAAAAGTGAAGATTTGAAGCCTACTCTATCACATGCTTTTATTTTACTATTAACATAAGTTTGACTTGGACCATCATCTCCAACTAAAATTGCAGCTAAATGAGGAATCTTTAAACTATTTTTCGCTCTATTCTCAACAGATGATTTAATTTCATCTAAGACTTCTATTGAAACTTTTTTTCCATCTATAATTTTCATATAGTTATTTTTTCAAATATACATATTGCATTAATTAATCTATTTTTTATGACTATACATTTTTTCAATAACTATAACATGAGGAAATGTAATAGCAGCAAGAAAAGTAAAAATAATTTGCAATAAATTAACTTTTTGTAGATCAACATAAAAATAAAAAATCAATAAGAACGTTAAAGCTAATATAAAATAAGGCATTGAGCTTCTAATGTATTTCTTAATACTAGATGGCTTATCATCATTATAAATAAACTTGACTTGATCTTTTATTGACAATAGACTATGGAAAAAAATAAAATAAATAGCAAAACCATAAATTAATGTAGAACTTAATGTAAGTATATATAATAATACAAAGAAAATAATTTCATTTATAAAATGATTTCTTAAGACTTTATTATAAACCAATAAAAATAAATACACAATTGAGACTGAAAACAATGATAAAGCTAAATATGAATAGTTAAGAGATGAAATATAAAATGACGCTAAAACTTCATTAACTTCTTCTAGATTATTCATGAATATTATAATAAAGAAAGCTAATCCGTGAGATATAATTAGAGATAATTTTATTTTAGAAGATAGATTAGTATTAGAAAGGTTTACTTCCCAGTGTTGTTCACCAAAATGATATACAGAAACAGCTATAAATGCTAATAAAGCAAGAGATGGAATGATATAAAAAAGGGTAAAACCAATAATTACAATCATTAAATAATAGAAAAAGAATAAATTATGATTCTTATTAGATTCTTTAGTTGAATATCTGTTAATTATTAACAGGTCATTAGCTCCATGAATAACACCTATCGATAAAATTAATATAAAACCCAATATATTTTCATAAACATCTGAAATAAAATAACTTACGATTAAAGAAGTTAAAATTATTGATATTCTAGATTTGATAATTTTATTCATAAATCATTGAATTATTGTTAAAAAAAGATAAGATTTTTTTTCAAATAACCTTTTTTTTAATGGTTATTTTATTTAATTTACTTTTTATAAACAATAATTAATTTAATTATGGAAAATTTATTAAGTATTTTACCAGTTTTAGCGACTGATTTAAGCTTGACAGATTTCACTTTTTGGATTGGATTTGCAGCAATGTTTGCAGCAACTCTTTTCTTCTTCAGTGCTATGAATTTAGTTGCTGATAAGTGGAAAACTTCAATGCTAGTTTCAGCTCTTATTACTGCTATTGCAGCTCTTCATTATTATTATATGAGAAATGCTGCTATGGAAGGCGACATAACAACTGCCTACAGATATGTAGATTGGATCTTAACTGTACCACTAATGTGTGTTGAGTTTTATCTAATTTTAAAGCCATCTGGTGCTACAAAAAGTCTGTTATGGAAGTTAATTGCTCTTTCAGTCATAATGCTTGTTACTGGATACTTCGGTGAAGCAGGTATTGGACCTCTAGACGCTCAGTTATGGGGTCTTGCTTCAGGGTTAGCATATTTTGCTATTGTTGCTGAAGTTATGTTTGGTGGCGCATCAAAACTTGCTAAATCAGCAGGAGGAAATGTTGAAAGCGCACATAAAATGTTATGTAAATTCGTACTTATAGGTTGGGCTATTTATCCAATAGGATATATGGCTGGTACTGACGGATGGTATAGTGGTATCTTTAGTGGCCTTGCTGGTCAAATGGATGTTATCTATAACGTTGGTGATGCAGTTAACAAAATCGGTTTCGGTCTTGTTGTGTATAACCTTGCTGTATCTAAGTAATTTACATTCAGATAATTTAAAAGTCACCTTCGGGTGACTTTTTTTTTTACATTTTATCTGGTAAATCAATTCCCAAAAGATCACATGCAGATTCAATTATATGACTTGTCTTTTGAGATATAATTAAGCGAACGGAAGTTGATTCTTTGGTTTCTGAGTTAAGTATGTGGTGATTCTGATAAAGTGAATTATAATTTCTGACTAAATCATATAAGTAATTAGCAATTAGTGCGGGTGAAAGCTCCTTATATGAACCGATTATTACTGAAGGATATTCATAAATAGTTTTAATGACTTCTTTTTCTTTCTGATTAAGCTGATAACTCTTATCGATTTGAATATCTTTATTTACTTTTTTCAAAATAGATTTAATTCTTACATAAGCATACTGAATAAATGGACCAGTATTTCCACTTAGATCAATTGATTCTTCAGGGTTAAATAAAATATTCTTCTTAGGATCAACCTTTAAAATATAATATTTAAGAGCACCCAATGCTATTTTTTTATATTCATCATAATCCAAAGTTTCATTATTTGACTTATACTTATCTAAACTCTCAGTAGTATGTTTAACAGTATCAATTAAATCATAAATTAAATCATCTGCATCAACGACAGTACCCTCTCTGCTTTTCATTTTTCCTGAAGGTAAATCTACCATTCCATAACTTAAATGAAATAAATTATCAGCCCAATCATATCCTAATTTATTTAATATTTTAAAAAGCACTTTAAAATGATAATCTTGTTCATTACCTACAGTATATATCATTCCTTTAACATTAGAATTATCGGCAATTCTTTGAACTGCTGTTCCTAAATCTTGAGTCATATATACAGATGTTCCATCAGATCTTAATAGAAGTTTTTCATCAAGACCTTCGTTTTCAAGGTTTATCCAAACTGAAGAATCTTCTCTTTCGTACAATACCCCTTTTTTAAGACCCTCTTCCATAATATTCTTACCTAAAAGATAAGTCTCGCTTTCGTAGTAGTTTTTATCAAAAGACACACCCAATAAACTGTATGTTTTATCAAAACCATCATAAACCCAATCATTCATCATTTTCCAAACCTGTCTGGTTTCTTTATTATTTTTCTCCCAATTCATTAACTCCTTTTTAGCAGCTTTCATAATCTCAGTGTTTTCAGAAGCAACATCCTTATCCATTCCAGAGTCAATTAGTTGACTCATTTGATCTTTATGAACTTTATCAAACATTATATAATAATCACCAACAAATTTATCTCCTTTAGTATTTTTTGACTTAGGAGTAGCTCCTTCTGCAAATTGTTTCCATGCAACCATAGATTTACATATATGAATGCCACGATCATTAATTATTTGAACCTTTTGAACTTTCTTACCATTAGCTTCTAAAATTTTAGAAATAGAATAACCTAATAGATTATTTCTTATATGCCCTAAGTGTAGAGGTTTATTTGTGTTAGGAGATGAAAACTCTACAATATAAGTATCGTTAGTACTTTCAACTTTTCCAAAATTCAAATCATTTTTAATTCTATCTATAAAATTAATGTAATATGCATCAGAGACTGTAAGGTTTAAAAATCCACCTACTATGTTGAAATCAATAATATAAATTGAATTTTTGATTAAACTCTCACCAAGTATTTTACCTATTTCTGAAACTTGATCTTTGTTGATTAGTTTAAAAAATGGAAAAAGAACTATGGTAATATCTCCATCAAAGTCTTTTTTAGTATTTTGGATTTCAATTTTTTCAACTTTGATATCATAATTTTTAAATAAAAAATTAAAAGTTAAGTTTGAAATCTCTAATTTGATTTCCATCTATTGTTTTATGAAATTGTTCTATGAGTTGGTCCATTGTAAATTTGCCTTGGTCTACCAATTGGGTTATTAGAATCTCTCATTTCTTTCCATTGAGCAATCCATCCCGGCATTCTTCCTAAAGCAAACATAACAGTAAACATGTCTGTTGGTATACCTAAAGCTCGATATATTATACCTGAATAGAAATCAACGTTAGGGTATAGTTTTTTTTGAATAAAGTATTCATCACTTAAAGCCTTTTCTTCAATTGATTTAGCAATATCTAAGATCGGATCTTCAATTCCTAAGTCATTTAAAACTTGATCAGCTGCTTTCTTAATAATTTTAGCTCTTGGATCAAAGTTTTTATAAACTCTATGACCAAATCCCATTAATCTGAAAGGATCTGACTTATCTTTTGCTTTATTTAAATATTTATCAATATCTGAATTATCATTTTTTATAAGCTCAAGCATCTCAATTACAGCCTGGTTTGCACCACCATGAAGTCTTCCCCATAAAGCAGATATTCCAGCTGAAATAGACGCATATAATCCAGCATATGAAGATCCAACTATTCTTACAGTTGAAGTAGAACAGTTTTGTTCATGATCAGCATGGAGAATTAAAAGAGTGTTCAGTGCATTAACTATAATATTATTTTGAACATACTCTTGATTAGGTTTAGCAAACATCATGTATGCAATATTTTCTGTATAAGAAAGATTATTATTACTATAATTTAATGGTAAACCTTTAATCTTTCTAAGTGTCCAAGATGACATAATTGGAAACTTTGCAAGTAGACGAACTGTAGATATATACATTTTATCATCAGCAGAAACACCTTCCTTATCATTTAGAGAAATCTTAGTCTCGTTTTGTGGGTTAAATGCTATTAAGGCTGATGTTAAAGAAGATAAAACACCCATTGGATGAGCAGATTTAGGAAAACTCTTAAAAATTTGTTTTAAATCTTCATCAACAAGTGATTCTTCTCTTATATCATTTTGAAATTTCTCAATTTGATCTTTAGTGGGTAAATCTCCAAAGATTAATAAATAAGTTACCTCTAGAAAGGATTTTTTTTGACATAATTCTTCAACTGAATAACCTCTGTATCTTAGAATACCATTTTCACCGTCAAGATAAGTTATATTACTAATACAGTGACCCGTATTCTTATATCCTGGATCATAAGTAATTAGTCCAACCTCAGATCTTAAATTCTTAATATCAATAGCCTCTTCATTTTCTGAGCCGGTTAATACAGGAAAGGTAAAAGACTTACCGTTATATTCAATTTTTGCAGACTTATCCATTAATAATGTGTTTATACAAATTTAGATTACCTGTGGTTAAGAAAAAAATTAAATAAAATTTATATTTCTATAGGTTCAAATTAAAAGCACTTTTTCCTAGATATTTAGATTTATCTCCTAACTCTTCTTCGATCCTGAGTAATTGATTGTACTTTGCCATTCTATCACTTCTTGACATTGAACCAGTTTTTATTTGGCCTGTATTAAAGGCAACACACAAATCTGATATTGTAGAATCCTCAGTCTCTCCAGATCTATGTGAAATAACTGAAGTGAAATTATTTTCTGCGGCGAGGTTTATTGCTGAAATTGTTTCAGTCAATGATCCAACTTGATTAAACTTAATCAAAATAGAATTACCTATTTTTTCATTAATTCCTTTTGTTAATCTTGAAATATCAGTAACAAAAAGATCATCACCAACTAATTGAACCTTATCTCCTATTCTATCTGTTAATAGCTTCCAACCCTCCCAATCATCTTCATCCATTCCATCTTCAATAGAAATTATTGGATATTTTTCACAAAGTTGAACTAAAAAATCAACTTGTTGTTCAGAAGTCAGTCGAGTAGAATTATTCTTTTCAAATATTGAATAATCATAAAGATTATCTTTATAAAACTCAGCAGCAGCACAATCTAATGCAATCATAATATCTTTATTCATTTGATATCCTGCTTTTTCTACAGCTTGAATTATTGTATTAATAGCATCCTCTGTACCATCTAAATCTGGAGCAAAACCTCCCTCATCACCAACTGCAGTAGAAAGTCCTCGTGACTTGAGTATTGACTTCAAGTTATGAAACACCTCATTACCAATTTGAAGGGCATGAGTAAAACTAGATGCACCGACTGGAACAATCATAAATTCTTGAAAAGAAATTGGAGAATCAGAATGACTACCACCATTTATAATATTCATTAAAGGAACAGGAAGAACATTTGAGTTTTCATTTCCTAGATACTTGAAAAGTGATATATTTTTTTCTTTTGCAGCAGCCTTAGAAACAGCTAACGATACTGATAAAATAGAATTAGCACCTAGCTTAGATTTGTTAGAAGTACTATCTAGATTAATCATTTTTGAATCAATTAAAGATTGATCAAAAACAGATAAACCTTCTAGCTCTGTAAAAATAACATCATTAACATTTTTAACAGCCTCAAAAACAGATTTACCCATATAAGTATTTAATCCATCTCTAAGCTCAACAGCTTCATGTTGACCTGTTGATGCACCTGATGGGACTGCAGCTCTTCCCATAATACCATTTGTAGTAATAACATCAGTTTCAACTGTAGGATTTCCTCTTGAATCAAATATTTGTCTAGCAACAATATTTTTTATTTTAGTCATATTATTTAAGTTTGGATAAGAATTGATCAAAAAGATAGTTGCCATCATTTGGTCCAGGTCCAGCCTCAGGATGATACTGAACAGAAAAACAATTTTTACCTTCAATCTCAAGACCAGCAACTGTTTGATCATTTAGATGTTTATGTGAAATCTTAACAGAACTATTTGATATTGCAGTATCATAATCAACAGCGAAACCATGATTTTGAGATGTTATTTCACCTTTTCCGGTATTTAAATTTAAAACTGGGTGATTTATACCTCTATGACCATTAAACATTTTATATGTTTTAATTCCATTTGCAATAGCTATTATCTGATGTCCTAGGCATATTCCAAATAATGGATAGTTTTTATCTAGAATTTTTTTAGTTGTATCTATAACCTTAGTTAATGGTTTAGGGTCTCCTGGACCATTTGAAAGAAAAAAACCATTTGGTTTAAATTTTAACATTTCATCAAGATCAGTATCATAAGGAAAAACCTTTGTATATATATCTCTTCTAGAGAAATTATCAAGTATATTTTTCTTTATACCAAGATCAAGTACAGCTAATCTTATCTTTGAATTACTATCACCATATTCATAAGAATTCTGAGTTGAAACCTTTGATGCTAATTCTAGACCGTCCATAATTGGAAAGTCTTTTAATTTTTTTTTGATTTCATCAATATTATCAATCTCTGTTGTAATTGCTGCATTCATTGCTCCATTATCTCTTATATATCTAACTAAGGCTCTAGTATCAACTTCACTTAAAGTAACAAGATTATTTGATTGAAACCATTTTTTTAAAGATTCAGAATTAGATCTAGAATTAACAGAACTAAAGGTTTTGCAAATTAAACCACTAATAAAAATTTTTTGAGATTGCGATTCAGATTTTTTAATACCATAATTCCCAATATGAGCCGCAGTAGTAACCATGATTTGGCCAAAATATGATGGATCAGTAAAAATTTCTTGATAACCTGTTACACCAGTATTAAAGCAAATTTCACCATATGAAGTGCCTTCAATTCCTGCAGAACGACCATAAAAAGTAGTACCATCAGCTAATAGTACAAGACCTTTTTTTCTTTTTTCGTTGGACATTTCGGAAAGTAAAATTAAACAAAAAAAGGATATATGAAAAACATATATCCTTTTGTTAATTACTTTTTAAAAGCAGCTATTCAGTGCTTGATTCTGAAATAGATTCTGCAGCTGGTTCTTCAATTACTTTAGAAGATGAATTATTGTTATAAATGTTATTAAAGTCAACTAATTCAATCATTGCCATAGATGCATTATCACCCAATCGATTACCTAATTTGATAATTCTTGTATAACCACCCTGTCTGTCGGCAATCTTTTTTGAGATTTCATCAAATAAAATTTGAACACCAACTTTATTTCTTAGTTTACTAAAACACAATCTTCTATTATGAACATTGTCATTCTTAGATTTGGTAATTAAAGGTTCAATAAATATTTTTAAAGCTTTAGCTTTTGTAGAACTAGTTGTAATCCTTTTGTGCTCTAAAAGAGAAACAGCCATATTTGCAAGCATTGCCTTTCTATGAGCAGTTTTTCTACCAAGTTTTATATTTTTCTTACCGTGTCTCATTATTTAATCTTTATCTAATTTATATTTTGAAAGATCCATTCCAAAAGAAAGCCCCTTAAGTATAACTAATTCTTCTAATTCTGTTAAAGATTTTCTACCAAAATTTCTAAATTTCATTAGATCATTTTTATTAAACGATACTAGATCACCAAGAGTATCTACCTCTGCAGCCTTAAGACAATTTAACGCTCTAACAGATAAATCCATATCTATAAGTTTAGTTTTTAATAGTTGTCTCATGTGAAGAGATTCCTCATCATAAGTTTCAGATTGATCAATTTCATCTGCTTCTAAAGTAATTAGTTCATCAGAAAACAGCATGAAATGATGAATTAAAATTTTAGCTGCTTCAGTAAGAGCATCCTTTGGATGAATAGAACCATCAGTGACTATTTCAAAAACTAATTTTTCATAATCAGTTTTTTGTTCAACTCTATAATTCTCAATGTTATACTTAACATTCTTAATTGGAGTATATATTGAATCAATTGCAATTACCCCTACAGATTCACTTTGTTTTTTATTTTCTTCAGCAGGTACGTAACCTCTTCCTTTTTCAATATTAAGTTCAATAGAAAGCTTAACATTTTTTTCTAAACTACAAATAACTAAGTCAGGATTTAATATCTGAAAACCAGAAATAAATTTTTGAAGGTGGGATGCTTTTAAAACTTCTTGGTTGCCTACAATAACATTTATCTTTTCATTTTCAACATCATCAATTTGTCTTTTTAATCTAATTTGCTTGATATTAAGAATTATTTCCATTACATCCTCAACAACACCTTCTATAGTAGAGAATTCATGATCAACACCTTCTATTTTCACAGAAGTAAAGGCATAACCTTCTAAAGATGATAACAAAACTCTTCTAAGAGCATTACCAATAGTCAAACCATAACCTGGTTCAAGTGGTCTAAATTCGAATTTACCATGAGATTCCGTAGAATCTATCATGATTACTTTATCTGGTTTTTGAAAGTTTAAAATTGCCATATTTTTTATTTTGAGTATAATTCAACGATTAATTGTTCTTTAATGTTTTCTGGAATCTGTTCTCTTTCTGGAATTGTAACAAACTCTCCTTCAAGTCTTTCTCTGTTAAACTTGATCCAATCGTATTCAGAGCTATTTTCCCTCAGAGAGCTCTCAATAGCCTTTAATGATTTTGATTTTTCTCTAATTGAAACCAAATCACCTGGTTTGAGGGTATAAGATGGGATATTAACAATAGAACCATTAACAGTTACATGTTTGTGAGAAACTAACTGTCTAGCTCCATCTCTTGTTTTTGAAATACCCATTCTATATACAACATTATCTAGTCTAGATTCACATAGCTGAAGTAATAATTCACCTGTGATACCTTTTCCAACTTTAGCTTTATCATAAATGTTTTTAAACTGTTTTTCAAGAATACCATAAGTATACTTGGCTTTCTGTTTTTCCATTAATTGAATAGCATATTCAGATTTTTTTCCTCTTCTCTTTGCATTACCATGTTGTCCTGGAGGATAATTTTTTTTCTCTAGAGTACGATCTTCTCCAAAAAGTGGTTCACCGAACTTTCTTGAAATTTTTGTTTTAGGTCCTGTATATCTTGCCATTTATATTTTAATTAATTAAACTCTTCTTCTTTTAGGTGGTCTACATCCATTATGAGGCACTGGAGTTACATCAATAATCTCAGATACTTCTAGACCATTATTATGAAGTGTTCTTATAGCTGATTCTCTTCCATTACCTGGTCCTTTTACAAGAACTTTAATTCTTCTAAGACCTGCATCATGGGCAACTTTAGCACAATCTTCAGCAGCAGTTTGAGCAGCAAATGGAGTGTTCTTTTTAGAACCTCTAAAGCCCATTTTTCCAGCAGAAGACCATGAAATTACTTCCCCTTTTAAATTTGTTAATGATATAATTATATTATTAAATGAAGCATTAATATGAGCCTCACCTACTGAATCTACAATTACTTTTCTTTTTTTATTAGTTGATTTTGCCATAATTACTTAGTCGCTTTTTTCTTGTTAGCTACAGTTTTTCTTTTACCTTTTCTAGTTCTAGAATTATTTTTTGTTCTTTGACCTCTTAAAGGAAGACCTGTTCTATGTCTTATTCCTCTATAACTCCCAATATCCATTAATCTTTTAATGTTCAATTGAGTTTCTGATCTTAATTCACCTTCAATTGTAAGACTACCAACAACATCCCTTACACTAGCTATGTCTTTATCATCCCAATCTGCAACTTTTTTATTAGGGTCTACTTTTGCATTATCTAATATTGTAATTGCTAAGCTTCTACCAATACCATATATATATGTAAGAGAAATTGCTCCTCTTTTTTCTTTTGGTATATCAATTCCTGAAATTCTTGCCATAATTAACCTTGTCTTTGTTTAAACCTTGGATTTTTTTTGTTAATGACATATAATCGTCCTTTTCTTCGAACGATTTTACATTCACTACTTCTTTTTTTTATTGATGCTTTAACTTTCATTTTAATTTGTTTTACATTCTAAATGTTATTCTTGCTTTTGATAAATCATAGGGACTCATTTCTAATTTTACTTTATCCCCAGGTAATAGTTTTATATAATGAAGTCTCATCTTACCAGATATATGAGCAGTAACAACATGTCCATTATCTAATTCAACTCTAAACATAGCATTTGAGAGTGCTTCAATAATTTTACCTTCTTGCTCTATTGATTTCTGCTTTGCCATTTATATTGTTGGTTTACTTCTCATTGAACCTGACTTCATTAGACCATCATAATGATTATTAAGTAAATATGCATTTACTTGTTGTATTGTATCTATTGCTACACCTACCATAATTAAAAGCGAGGTACCTCCAAAAAAGAGAGCCCAACCTTGTTGCATTCCAATTAATTGAACAACTATAGCAGGGAAAACTGCAATTACCGCAAGGTATAACGAACCAGGAAAAGTTATTTGCGACATAACTGAATCAAGGTATTCTGATGTTTCATTACCAGGTCTTATTCCTGGAACAAAACCACCACTTCGTTTTAAATCATCTGACATCTTATTTGTTGGAACAGTTATTGCCGTGTAAAAGAAAGTAAATATTACAACTAACAGTCCAAATAAAATATTATACCATAATCCAAAAATATCACTAAAGCTTGCTTGAAGCCATTGGCCAATTGAAGATGTACCAAATACACTTCCAATAGTTGCAGGCGCAAACATTAATGCTTGAGCAAAAATTATCGGCATAACACCTGATGCATTAAGCTTAAGTGGTATATACTGACGTTTAGACATTCCCGGTGATTGAGATCCTGGTACAGAATTTCTTCTAGCATACTGAACAGGAATCTGTCTAACAGCCATAACCAATAATATACTTAGTAAAATAATTACAAGCCATACAGCTAATTCTATAACAACCATTATTAAACCTCCGTTACTTTCAGATATTCTTGAAATTAAATTCTGTGTAAATGAAAGAGGTAGTGTAGCGACTATTCCTACAGTTATAAGAAGAGATATTCCATTTCCGATACCTCTATCCGTAATTTTTTCACCAAGCCACATTGCAAAAATACATCCTGTTACAAGAATTATAATTGAAGTAAAAATAAACATTGGAGTTCTTCCAAAGATAAAAGCGCTATCAGGAACACCTAGAGCACTTAGACCATAAAGATATGCAGGAGCCTGAATTGTACAAATAAAAATAGTCAACCATCTAGTAATTTGGGTAATTTTTTTTCTACCACTTTCTCCTTCCTTTTGTAATTTTTGAAGATACGGAAGAGCAACTCCCATAAGCTGAACAACAATAGAAGCTGATATATAAGGCATAATACCTAAAGCAAAAATAGAGGCATTAGCAAATGCTCCACCTGTGAATGCATTAAGAATACCAAGAAGTCCACCTCCATCAGATCTTGAAGAAAGATCAGAGAGGGCAAGTGAATCAACACCTGGAAGAACAACTTGAGCACCAAGTCTATAGACTAACAAAAGTGAAAGAGTAAAAAGAATTCTACCTCTTAACTCTTTAATATTGTAAATATTTTTTATTAAGTCTATTAACTGTTTCATTATTATATCTTCGTAACTTTACCACCAGCTTTTTCAATTAGTTTTTCTGCAGTAGCAGAAAACTTATTAGCTGTTATATTAACTGGAACATCTAATTTACCTCGACCTAAAACCTTAACTAGTTTTCCCTTTTTAACAAGTCTCAACTCAATCATTTTTTCAATATTTAGATCTTTCTTTATCTTTTTATCGTCAACAAGAGTCTGTATATCATCGATATTAATAGTATTGTAATCAATTCTATTAATATTTTTAAAACCAAATTTTGGTATCCTTCTTTGAAGAGGCATTTGACCACCTTCAAAACCAATTTTTCTTGAATAACCAGATCTAGACTGAGCACCATTATGCCCTCGACCTGAGGTTTTTCCTTTACCTGAACCCTGACCTCTACCAACTCTTTTACCACTGGTTTTATTTGATCCTTTAGCAGGTTTTAAATTATTTAAACTCATAATTATTATTTTATAGAATTAACTTCAACAAGATGACTAACTTTGGCAACCATTCCTTTGATTGAGGCAGTAAGCTCATGTTCAACTTCCATTCCAATTTTTCTTAAACCAAGAGCTTCTAGAGTTCTTTTTTGAGACTCAATTCTTTTGATTGTACTTCTTATCTGTTTTATTCTTATTTTTTTGCTCATCCTTTAAAAACTTTATCTAAAGATATTCCTCTTTGTCTTGAAATTGTTAACGGGCTTCTTAAATTTAATAATGCATCAAAAGTAGCTTTAACTACGTTGTGAGGATTTGAAGATCCTTGAGACTTAGAAAGTACATTTTGAATTCCAACAGACTCTAATACTGTTCTAACTGCACCCCCTGCAATAACACCAGTACCAGGAGCAGCAGGTTTCATAAACACTTTTGATCCACCAAATTTACCTTTTTGTTCGTGAGGCAGGGTACCATTTTCAATTGGTATTCTTACTAAATTTTTCTTTGCGTCTTCAACAGCTTTTTGAATAGCAGTAGTAACTTCTTTAGCCTTTCCTAGACCATGACCTACTACACCATTTTCATCTCCAACAATAACAATGGCTGAGAAACCAAAAGCTCTACCCCCTTTAGTTACCTTGGTAACTCTTTGAATACCAACAAGCTTATCTTTAAGGTCTAAACCAACTGGCTTAACAAGTTCAATATTTTTATAATTTTTATACATATTTAAAATTTAAGTCCGCCTTCTCGTGCACCTTCTGCTAAGGATTTTACTCTTCCATGATAAAGATATCCACCTCTATCAAATTTTATTTTTTCAATACCTTTTTTAATAGACTTTTCAGCAACTAATTTTCCAACATTAAATGAAATTTCAATATTAGTCTTTAATTTAAGATCTAAAATAGCCTTGTCTCTTGAAGATGTTTGAAGAAGAGTTTTTCCATTGACATCATCAATTACTTGACAATATATTTCTTTGTTACTTCTAAAAACTGAAAGTCTAGGATAATCTGGAGTACCAGAAATGACCTTCTTTATTCTTTGTCTAATTCTATTTCTTCTAAAAGTTTTAGTATTTGTCATATTATGCTGATTTACCTGCTTTTCTTCTTATTTGTTCACCAACAAATTTAATTCCTTTTCCTTTATATGGCTCAGGGCGTCTAAAAGATCTTATTTTAGCTGCTACATGTCCCACTAGTTGCTTATCTGGAGATGATAATTTAATTATAGGATTTTTACCTTTTTCATTGATAGTTTCAACCTTCACCTCAGGTGCTATATTCATAACTATTGTATGAGAAAATCCTAAAGATAAATCTAATTTTTGACCAGAAGCATTAGCTCTATAACCAACACCTACTAATTCTAATTCAAGAGTAAATCCATCAGAAACACCTGTTACCATATTAAAAACAAGAGATCTATATAATCCATGTTTAGATTTATGATCTTTTGATTCAGAATTTCTCTTTACTGTGATAGTATTGTCAGAGATGTTAAAACTTACTCCATCAAAGTTTTGATTCATCTCACCATTTTTACCTTTTACAGTAATTACATCACCATTTACGCTAACTGAAACGCCATCTGGGATACTTATCGGATTGTTTCCTATTCTTGACATAATTATTTTTTAATAAACATAACAAATTAATTCACCACCAATATTTTGACTAGCAGCTTGTTTTCCTGTCATTACACCTTTTGAGGTAGATACAATTGAAATACCTAAACCATTTAAAACTCGAGGAAATTCTTGAGAATTAGAATATTTTCTAAGACCAGGTTTACTTATTCGTTGAATCTCTTTGATGATAGGTTGTTTAGAAACTGTATCATATTTCAAAGCTATCTTAATATTACCTTGATTGTTATCAGTTTCTTCAAATTTATAGCTTAGAATATAGCCTTGATCAAAAAGGATTTTAGTTATATCTTTCTTAATATTTGAAGAAGGAATATCTACAACTCTATGACCAGCCATGCTAGCATTTCTTACTCTAGTTAAATAATCTGCAATAGTATCTGTATACATAATCTTTAATTTACCAACTTGCTTTTGTTACACCTGGGATTAAACCTTTATTTGCCATTTCTCTAAACATTACTCTAGATAGACCAAATTGTCTAATGTAACCTTTAGGTCTACCTGTAAGCTTACATCTATTATGAAGTCTAACTGGAGAAGCATTTTTTGGGAGTTTTTGAAGACCAATATAGTCATTAGCATCTTTCAAAGACTTTCTTTTAGCTGCATACTTTGCAACTATACGTTGTCTTTTTCTTTCCCTAGCTTTCATTGATTCTTTTGCCATATTATTGTTTTTTAAAAGGTAATCCTAGATCTGTTAATAATTGTTTTGCCTCTTTATCAGAGTTTGTATTTGTTACAAATGTTATATCCATCCCAGAAATCTTATTCACTTTATCAATATTAATTTCAGGAAATATAATTTGTTCTTTTATTCCAAGGTTATAGTTACCTCTTCCATCAAAGCCATCCGCTTTTATACCTTGGAAGTCTCTAACCCTAGGTAATGCAATTGTAATAAGTCTATCAAGAAACTCATACATTCTATCTCCTCTCAAAGTAACTTTTGCACCGATAGGTGTGCCTTTTCTCAGCTTAAAAGAAGCAACATCCTTTTTTGATAATGTAGCTATAGCCTTTTGACCTGAAATTAGAGTTAGTTCTTCAACTGCATGATCAACAAGCTTTTTATCACTCACAGCAGCTCCAACACCTCTTGAAATAACAATTTTATCTAATGTAGGAACCTGCATTATATTTGCTAAACCAAGCTTGTCTTTAAGCTCATTAGCAATCTTACTTGAATAATCTTCTTTTAATCTTGGTATATTAGACATAATTAAATAATTTCTTTAGATTTTGTAGATATACGTACTTTTTTACCATCTTCATTTTTATATCCAATCCTTGTTTTCTCTCCTTCTTTTGTCATTAATGATATATTAGAAATATTAATTGGGAGTTGTTTTTCAATTATTCCACCTTTTGGATTTTCAGAATTAGGTTTTGTATGTCTTTTAACAGTATTCACACCTTCAACTAATGCTTTATTTGAATTGTATAATACTTTAAGAACAGTACCCTTTGTTCCCTTGTACTCACCAGTAATAACCATTACTTGATCTCCTTTTTTAATTTTTATCTTATTCATATCTCTATTATAAAACTTCAGGCGCAAGAGAAACAATCTTCATAAACTGTTTTTCTCTTAATTCTCTAGCTACTGGACCAAAAACCCTTGTACCTCTCATTTCTCCAGTTTGAGCAAGTAATACACATGCATTCTCATCAAATCTGATATATGATCCATCATTTCTTCTAACTTCTTTTTTTGTTCTCACAACTACAGCTATAGAAACTTGACCTTTCTTAACTGTTCCATTAGGTGTTGCATCCTTAACAGTAACAACAATTTTGTCACCAATTCTAGCATACCTTCTTTTAGTTCCACCCAATACACGTATTGTAAGAACTTCTTTTGCTCCAGTATTATCTGCTACTTTAAGTCTTGATTCTTGTTGTACCATTTTATTTTGCTCTTTCTATTATTTCTACAATTCTCCACTTTTTTGTTTTGCTCATCGGTCTAGTCTCCATTATTCTTACAGTATCTCCTTCATTACAGTCATTCTTCTCGTCATGAGCAACATATTTTTTTGTCTTTAAAACAAATTTACCGTAAACGGGATGTTTCACCTTTTTAACCTCTGCTACTACAACAGACTTTTCCATTTTATCAGAGGATACGATCCCTATTCTCTCTTTTCTTAGACTTCTAGTTGACATTTAATCTTGTTTTTTTTCGTTTAAAACTGTTTTTAGCTTAGCAAGCTGTCTTCTTAAAATTTTAATTTCAAGAGGATTTTCTATTGTTTGAACTGTGTTATTAAATTTTAACTGTGATAGCTTCTTTGAAGTATCAGTTAATTTTTCATTTAACTCATCGGTTGACATATTTCTTATTTCACTAATTTTCATAATATCCTTTAAAATCTCTTGCAATTATAAACTTTGTTGTTACTGGTAATTTTTGAGCAGCTAACCTAAGAGCTTCTTTTGCAACAGCAACAGGCACACCTGATACTTCAAAAAGAACTCTACCTGGTTTTACAACTGCAACAAAATACTCAGGAGCACCTTTTCCTTTACCCATTCTAACCTCAAGAGGTTTTTTTGTGATTGGTTTATCTGGAAATATTTTAATCCAAAGCTGACCTTCTCTTTTCATATATCTAGTAGCAGCAATCCTAGCAGCCTCTATTTGCCTAGAAGTAATAAACTTAGATTCTAAAGATTTTATTCCAAACATACCATTAGAAAGTCTATGACCTCTTTGAGATAAACCTTTCATTTTACCTTTCTGTGCTTTTCTAAATTTGGTTCTTTTAGGTTGTAACATATCTAATTAATTTTTTCTATCTCTTTGTCTATTATTCTTTTTTGAATTATTAGATGATTTTTTCATACCTGTTAAAGGAGATAATTCTCTTTTACCATAAACCTCACCTTTCATAATCCAAACTTTAATCCCAAGTTTACCATAAGTTGTATTAGCCTCAACAATAGCATAGTCAATATCAGCTCTGAATGTTGAAAGAGGTATTCTTCCATCCTTGTAAGATTCAGATCTAGCCATTTCAGCGCCATTCAACCTACCTGAGATTTGAATTTTAATTCCTTCTGCATTCATTCTCATTGATGCAGCAATAGCCATTTTGATAGCTCTTCTGAAAGATATTCTATTTTCAATTTGTCTTGCGATACTATTTCCAACAAGGAACGCATCTAATTCTGGACGTTTAATTTCAAATATATTAAGCTGAATATCTTTAGCTGTAATTTTTTTAAGTTCTTCTTTTAATTTATCAACTTCTGATCCTGCTTTACCAATAATTATACCTGGTCTTGCAGTAGTTACAGTTATAATAATTAATTTAGAAGTCCTTTCAATTATAATACTAGAGACACTAGCACGAGAAAGTCTTGCATAAATATATTTTCTGATCTTATCATCCTCTGCAATTTTATCACCATAATCTCTACCACCCCACCAGTTAGAATCCCAGCCTCTAATAATTCCTAATCTATTTCCTATTGGATTTGTCTTTTGTCCCATTTAATTAATTGTTTTTGATGAAAGTACTAATGTTACATGATTAGATCTCTTTCTAATTCTATGAGCTCTACCTTGAGGAGCCGTTCTTATTCTTTTAAGCATACTACCGCCATCCACTCTAATTTCTTTGACAAATAGTTGAGCTGCATCTATGTTTGAATCTTCATTCTTAGACTGCCAGTTTGAAATAGCTGAAACTAAAAGTTTTTCTAGTCTTCTTGAAGCCTCTTTAGGACTGAACTTAAGTATAGATAATGCATTTGATATATCCTCACCCCTAATCTGATCAGCTACAAGACGCATTTTCCTTGGAGAAGTTGGACAATTATTAAGTTTAGCAAAAACTATATCTTTTTTTGCTTCTTTAATTTTATCAGCGCTATTTCTTTTTCTTGATCCCATTTAATTAATCAATATTAATTTATCTTTTATTTCCTGTATGACCTCTAAATGATCTAGTTGGAGAAAACTCTCCTAATTTATGTCCTACCATGTTTTCTGTTACATAAACTGGAATGAACTGTTTCCCATTGTGAACTGCAATTGTTTGACCAACAAAATCAGGAATAATCATAGAAGATCTAGACCATGTTTTAATAACAGATTTCTTATTATCTTCAATATTTTTATTTACCTTTTTTAGAAGGCTTAGATGAACATATGGTCCTTTTTTTAATGATCTTGACATACTATATTATTTTTTTCTTCTTTCAATTATAAACTTAGAAGATGATTTCTTTTTTGATCTTGTTCTGAAACCTTTAGCTGGTATTCCTTTTTTAGATCTAGGATGACCACCTGAAGCTTTACCTTCTCCACCACCCATCGGATGATCAACAGGGTTCATTGCTACCGGTCTAGTTCTGGGTCTTCTACCTAACCATCTTTTTCTTCCTGCTTTTCCAGATGAGGTAAGTTGATTATCAGAGTTTGAAACTGCGCCAACAGTAGCATAACAAGTATTAAGAATCATTCTTGTTTCACCTGAAGGCAGCTTGACATTACAATACTTCCCATCTTTAGCCATAAGTTGTGCAAAAGAACCAGCACTTCTTGAGATACTAGCACCTTTACCTGGATTTAACTCAATACATGAAATAATTGTACCTAATGGAATGTTAACAATTGGCATAGCGTTTCCAATCTCAGGAGAAGCAGATTCTCCAGAAATAATACTTTGCCCAATTTTTAGTCCATTTTGTGCTATTATATATCTCTTTTCTCCATCTTTATACTCTAAAAGAGAAATAAATGCAGATCTATTAGGGTCATATTCTATTGATTTAACTTCAGCAATAACATCAAATTTATCTCTTTTAAAATCTATTAATCTATATCTTTTTTTATGACCACCTCCTCTGTACTTACTAGTCATTTTACCATTATTATTTCTTCCACCAGTTCTTTTCTTGGTAGTAAGTAATGACTTTTCAGGTTTATCTGTTGTAATAGCATCAAATCCATTAACAACTCTAAATCTCTGTGACGGTGTAACTGGTTTTAATTTTCTTACTGGCATAATTATAGATTTGCAAAGAAGTCAATTCTGTCTCCTTCTGAAATTTTAACAATAGCTTTTTTGTATGCTCCTTTTTTACTTATTTGAACACCTTTTTTAGTGAATCTTGTTTTTGATTCAGATCCATAAATCATAGTTCTAACTTTAACAACTGAAACCCCATATGAAGATTCAACAGCTTTTTTTATTTCAACCTTGTTTGCAGATTTAGAAACAATAAAGGTGTATGAATTTCTTAATTCACTTTCATTAGTTGCCTTTTCAGTTAATATTGGTTTTATAAGTATGTCCATAATCTATTTTATTTCAAGGTTGATTCGATTCCTTCAACCGCACTTTCTAAAATTAAAATATTGTTAGCATCCGTTATTTCATAAGTGTTTAACTCTGAGTTTATTACAACTTTTGAGTTTTTAAAATTTCGTGACGACAAATATATATTTTTATTTATATCACTTGTTACTAGTAAAGTCTTTTTTGTTTCAAGTCCAAAAGCCTTTATAATATTTATATAATCTGATGTTTTTGGGTTTGATAAATTAAAATCTTCAAGAATTAAAATTTCTTTATTTTTTGCTTTGTATGCAAGAGCAGATTTTCTAGCTAATTTTTTAACTTTTTTATTAACCTTTTGATCATAAGAACGTGGTCTAGGACCAAAAATCCTACCACCACCTCTAAATAATGGGTTTTTAATACTTCCCGCTCTAGCCGTACCTGTTCCTTTCTGCTTCTTAATCTTTCTTGTACTACCTGCAATCTCACCTCTTTCTTTTGATTTATGAAGACCTTTTCTATTATTAGCAAGATATTGCTTAACATCAAGATAAATAGCGTGATCGTTAGGCTCAATACCAAATATTAGTTTATCTAACTTGACTTTTTTATCAGTCTCTTTACCTTTTATATTATGTACTTTAAGCTCCATTACTTTTGAACAATTATATATGAGTTATTGTGTCCAGGAACACTTCCTTTAACAATTAAAATATTTTCTTCTGACATTACCTTAACTACCTTAAGGTTTAATACTTTGACTTTTGAATTACCAGTTTGACCTGCCATTCTCATTCCTTTAAAAACTCTTGAAGGACTGGAACCAGCACCAATTGAACCAGGAGCTCTTAATCTATTATGTTGACCATGAGTAGAATCACCAACACCTCTAAAGCCATGTCTTTTAACTACACCTTGAAAACCCTTACCTTTTGTAATTCCTGAAACATCAACAAATTCACCTTCTAAAAAGTGATCTACTGTAATTTTATCTCCTAATTTAAGATCGCCTTCAAACCCTTTAAACTCAACTAATTTATTCATCGGATTTGACTTACTTTTTTTGAATTGACCTTCATAGGATTTTGTAGTATTCTTAGATTTCTCGTCAAAACCAAGCTGAAAAGAAGAATAGCCTTCTTTATCTTCAGTTTTAACCTGAGTTATAGTACATGGACCCGCTTGAAGAATTGTACAAGGAATGTTTTTACCATTCTCATCATAAATACTTGTCATTCCAATTTTTTTTCCAATAATACCAGACATAATTATTATACTTTAATTTCTACTTCAACTCCACTAGGAAGTTCTAATTTCATAAGCGCATCAACAGTTTTAGAGGATGAACTGTAAATATCTAAAAGCCTCTTGTAAGAACATAACTTGAATTGTTCTCTTGATTTTTTGTTTACATGAGGAGATCTAAGAACAGTGAATATTTTCTTATGAGTTGGTAAAGGTATAGGACCTGTAACTATAGCTCCAGTATTTTTTACAGTTTTGACAATCTTATCAGCTGACTTATCAACTAGATTGTAATCATAAGATTTTAATTTTATTCTAATTTTTTGACTCATATCTATATGTTTAATCTGTTGTATTTCCTTTTACTTCAGAAATAACAGTTTCTGAGATATTTGTAGGGGTTTGATCATAATGAGAAAACTCCATTGTTGATGTAGCTCTTCCAGATGAAAGAGTTCTTAGTGAAGTTACATATCCAAACATTTCAGATAATGGAACTTCTCCTTTTACAACCTTTGCTCCAGCTCTATCATCCATTGAACTAACTTGACCTCTTCTTCTATTTAAATCTCCCACTATATCACCCATGTTTTCTTCAGGAGTAATTACTTCAAATTTCATTATAGGTTCCATAATAACTGCTTTTGCAGCTTTTGCAGCTGTTCTGAAAGCAAGTCTTGCTGCTAACTCAAAAGATAAAGAATCAGAATCTACAGGATGAAAGGAACCATCTTTCAAGGTAACTTTCATTGAATCCACTTCAAATCCTGCAAGAGGACCATTTTTCATTGAATCTTTAAAACCTTTTTCTACAGAAGGAATGTATTCTCTTGGAATATTTCCACCTTTAATAAGATTAACAAATTCAAGACCTGATTTTCCTTTTTCTCCTGGTTCAATTGTAAATACTATATCTGCGAATTTACCTCGACCACCTGTTTGTTTTTTATAAGTTTCTCTGTGATCTGCAGATTGAGTAAGAGATTCTTTATACTCAACTTGAGGTTGACCTTGATTAACTTCAACCTTAAATTCTCTTCTAAGTCTATCTACAAGAATATCAAGATGTAGTTCACCCATACCAGAAATAACAGTTTGTCCAGATGCTTCATCAGTTTTTACCTGGAAAGTTGGATCTTCTTCAGCTAGTTTTCCAAGAGCCATTCCTAATTTATCAATATCAGCTTTAGTTTTTGGCTCAACTGCAACACCAATAACTGGATCAGGAAAGTCCATGCTCTCTAATATTATAGGATCTTTCTCTGAGGATAAAGTGTCACCTGTTTTAATATCTTTGAAACCAACAGCTGCCCCAATATCTCCAGCCTCAATATAGTCAATAGCATTCTGATTATTAGAATGCATTTGATAGATTCTAGAAATTCTCTCTCTATTTTCGGATCTATTATTTAATATGTATGAACCTGCATCAAGTCTACCAGAGTAAACTCTAAAAAATGCTAGTCTTCCAACATAAGGGTCAGTAGCAATTTTAAATGCAAGAGCAGAAAAAGGTTCAGATGCATTTGGAAGTCTAGAAATTTCTTCGTCAGAATCAGGTTTAGTACCTATAATAGCTTCTTTGTCAAGAGGTGAAGGTAAATACCTACAAACAGCATCTAATAAAAACTGTACGCCTTTATTTTTAAATGCAGAACCACAAACCATTGGAATAATACTAATATCCTGAGTTGCAGCTCTAAGCGCATTGTGAACTTCATCTTCAGTAATAGAATCAGGATCTTCAAAATACTTCTCTAAAAGGTTTTCGTCATATTCAGCCACAGCTTCAATTAATTCACCTCTAAGCTTTTTAGATTCGTCTTTTAAATCATCCGGAATATCAACGATATCAAATGTTGAACCATAGTTTTCGTCATGCCATACAATAGCTTGATTTTTTACAAGATCCACAATACCTTTAAAATCTTCTTCATCGCCTATATTAAGTACTATTGGAACGGCTTTAGATCCAAGCTTTTCAATAACTTGTTTACAAACACCTAAAAAGTTGGAACCTTGTCTGTCCATTTTGTTTACAAAACCTATTCTTGGTACTTTATAATTATCAGCTAATCTCCAGTTAGTTTCAGATTGAGGTTCTACTCCATCAACAGCAGAAAACAAGAAAACTAGACCATCTAATACTCTTAAGGATCTATTTACCTCTACAGTAAAATCAACGTGACCAGGAGTATCAATTATATTAAAGTGATAAGCTTTAGTGTCAGCGATAGATTTACCTTGATCAGTTGGAAAATTCCAACTACAAGTTGTTGCAGCAGATGTAATTGTAATTCCTCTTTCCTGTTCTTGCTCCATCCAATCCATGGTTGCAGCACCATCATGCACCTCACCAATTTTATGACTTACACCAGTGTAAAATAAAACTCTTTCAGTAGTAGTTGTTTTACCTGCATCAATGTGAGCAGCAATACCAATATTTCTTGTAAATTTTAGATCTCTTGACATACAATTAAATTAAAATCTGAAATGTGAAAAGGCTTTGTTAGCTTCAGCCATTTTATGAGTATCAACTCTTTTCTTTACAGCAGCTCCTTCTTCTTTTGCAGCAGCTAATATTTCCTGAGCTAATTTAACAGCCATAGATTTTTCATTTCTCTTTCTTGAAGCTGTAATTAACCATTTCATGGCAATTGAAATTTTTCTATCTGGTCTTATAGGGGAAGGTATTTGAAAAGTTGCACCACCAACTCTTCTACTTCTTACCTCTACATGAGGCATAACATTAGAAAGGGCATCTTTCCATAATTCAAGCGAAGTCTTTTCTTCATCACCCTTTTTACTTTCAACTATATCAATAGCATCATAAAAAACTTTATAAGCAGTAGATTTTTTACCCTGTAACATAAGGTTATTAACAAATCTAGATACTAATTGATCGTGAAACTTTGGATCAGGAATTAGTGGTCTCTTTTTAGATTGTTTCTTTCTCATTTAGGGATTATTTTTTTGGTTTTTTTCCTCCATACTTGGACCTTCTTTGAAGTCTCCCTTCTACACCAGCTGTGTCAAGCGCTCCTCTAACAATATGGTATCTAACACCAGGAAGATCTTTTACTCTACCACCGCGAACAAGAACAATTGAGTGTTCCTGAAGGTTATGACCTTCTCCTGGAATGTATGCATTTACTTCTTTACCATTAGTAAGCCTTACTCTTGCAACTTTTCTCATTGCAGAGTTTGGTTTCTTAGGAGTAGTAGTGTAAACCCTAGTACAAACACCTCTTTTTTGAGGAGATTTGTTGAGGGCTACCGACTTACTCTTCTTAGTCGAAGAAGTCCTTCCTTTTCTTACTAATTGCGATATTGTTGGCATACAATAATTTTTATTTTCCGTATTAAAGCGTGCAAATTTAAAATATATTTTGGTTTTAGTGGTTATAAATTCATGTTTTTTTTAAAAAAAACAATTATAAATCTTAACAAATTACGCCTGAGGCAATTAATTGTGTATTATCGTATATAGCAACGAATTGACCCGGAGTGATAGCAGATTGAAATTCTTCAAATTCAACATATAAAAACTCTAGATGTTTATGAAGTGATATTTTTTGAAGCTTTTGCCTATATCTAATTCTTGCAGTAAGATTTAGATCATAAGAATTTTGGTAATTATATTGATCGTTGACCCAATTAATTTCAGATAGTTTAACTTTTAAAACCTTTTTTAGTAAACCTGGATGGTCTTTTCCTTCGCCAACAAATATTTCATTTGTTAACGTATTAGTCCCTATTATAAATAAAGGTTCATTATAACCTCCAATTGCAAGACCTTTTCTCTGACCAATCGTGAAAAAGTGTGCACCCTGGTGCTGACCTATAATTTTACCATCTAAGGTTTTATAATCAATATGCCTAGATAAATTAGACAATCTCTTATAATTATTACTTTCATTAGAGTATTGATTGAAAACTTTAGAATTAGCTAAAATCTCTATAACATTTCCAGTTTTTTTCTTTAGCTTCTGCTGAAGAAAATCTGGAAGACTAACTTTACCAACAAAACAAAGTCCTTGTGAGTCTTTTTTTTCTGCTGTTACAAGATTATTTGTTTTTGCGATCTCTCGAACCTCAGATTTTTTCAAATTTCCTATTGGAAATAATACCTTATCCAGATGTTTTTGATTTAATTGACACAAAAAATAAGATTGATCCTTTGTCTCATCAAGACCTGAATGTAATTGATATGAATTGTTATTCTGGATAACTTTACTATAGTGTCCAGTTGCAACATAATCTGCACCCAATGAAAGTGCTATATCCATAAATACATCAAATTTTATTTCTCTATTACATAAAATATCAGGGTTAGGAGTATTTCCTTTTGAATACTCGTCAAACATATAATCTATAATTTTATCCTTGTATTGTTTACTTAAATCTACAGTTTGAAAGGGTATATTAAGCTTTTCAGCAACTAACATGGCGTCATTACTGTCTTCTAACCATGGGCATTCATCTGAAATAGTTACATTTTCATCATGCCAATTTTTCATGAATAATCCAATTATTTCAAAACCTTGTTCCTTAAGTAGAAATGCTGCAACACTTGAATCAACACCGCCAGACAGGGCGACAACTACTTTATTATTTTTCATGAAAATTACTTACCTCTACTTTTCTTTTGTTTTTCTGCTTCTTCTAGAGCTTTTTGAAGTCTTGCTCTAAACCCACCTACTTTTACAGGTTTCTTTTTATTTTCCTCAATTTCAGTCAAAATTTTATTGTCATCTATTATAAAGTTCTTGATAATTAGCATTAGAATAATTGTAAGAACATTGGAAACAAAGTAATACAGACTCAAGCCACTAGCATAATTATTGAAGAAAAACAACATCATTAATGGCATCATGTACATTATCAATTTCATGTTAACACCACCAGTTTGGGAAGCTGACATCATCTGATCACCTGTAGTCATTTTAGTGTAGAAAAATATTGCTATAGATGCTAAAATTGGAAAAAGACTTACATGATCTCCGTATAGAGGTATGTAAAATCCTAGTTCTAATATAGAATCATAGGATGATAGATCATCTGCCCATAAAAAACTCTTTTGTCTAAGAGAAAAGGCTACTGGGAAAAAAGTAAACAATGCAAAAAACAATGGCGCCTGTAAAAGTGCAGGTAAACAACCTGACATAGGATTAGCTCCAGACTTAGTGTATAAATTCATAGTCTCCTTTTGCTTTTTCATTGGATCATCCTTAAATTTTTCATTTATAACTTGAAGCTCAGGTTTTAAAATTTTCATTTTTATCTGAGACAAGTATGACTTATAGGTAAGAGGCGAAATTGCTATTTTCACAATTATTGTCATTATTATAATTGCTATACCATATGAAAAGTAATTTGTTAAAAATGAAAATAGAGGAAAGAATACAAATCTATTTAACCACCCAAAAATTCCCCAGCCTATAGGAACTGAATTTTCAAGATTAAGATTATAATCTTTTAATAGTTCATAATCAGTAGGCCCAAAATACATACTGTAACTAAGGGTATTATTAGAAGTAAGATTAAGAGGTACATTCGCAGAAAACCTCTTGGTGAAAATGTTATTTAAGGTTTCATTACCTGCTAAATCTTCTGAACTAATTTCTACATCATTTGATTGATTATCTAAAATAAGAATTGAACTAAAAAAATGTTCTCTAAATGATATCCAATTAACATTGTTAATATTTTTATTTTTTGTTCCAGCTACAGATAAATATGAATCTTTTTCATCTTCAAATCCATAAGAAAGTGCAGTATATCTATTTTCATAATCTATACTTTTAGAATTTCTAAAAGAATCTTTTTTCCAAATTAATTCAACTCCATCTGAATTTAAAATATTATTAAAATCATTTAATTTTAAATCAAAATCGATTATACTTGAATCCTCTTCGAGAGTAAAAGTTAATTCAAGTGATCTTTTATCATCAATTTCTGTAATTAATTTAATTTTTGATTTATCTCTTATTATTTCAGCAGTATAAACTAAATCTCCTGTATTAATTATTGAGTTTCTACCATTTGGAATATTATAACTAAAAACAGATTTATTATTATTAACTAAGAATAATGGCTCATCATTATAATTAATAAAATTTTTAAGCAATAGTTTATTAATATTAGCACCATCTGTACTTATTTCAAATAAAATATTTTCATTCTCTAAAGTAATTATTTCCTCTACAAAGTTTTCATCTAAGTTTAACTCATTAGAGTTTTCCTCATAATTATTCAAATTGATAGAATTATCATTTACTTGATCTAGAACATCTTCAACAGCAATATCTTGTTGGTTTTCAATAATATTTGATTGGTTGTCGTAAAACCAAAACATTAGTATTACTGAAATAAGTAAAAAACCAATAAACTGAAGAGGATCAAACTTATTTTGCTCCATAGTTATTTATTTAAATATTTTTTTAGACTAGCTTTTACAAAGTTTACAAAAATTGGATGAGGATTATATACTGAACTCTTATATTCTGGATGAAATTGAACTCCAACAAACCATGGATGATCAATATTTTCTATAATTTCAACAAGCTTTGTGTCAGGATTAAATCCAGCTACAATAAATTTATCATCAAATATTTTTTTAGAATATTCATTATTAAATTCATATCTGTGTCTGTGTCTTTCTGAAATTAATTTTTTCTTATAGACTTTATATGATATTGTTTTTTTGATTAATTCACAGTCCCATGCTCCAAGTCTCATTGTTCCACCCATATCTACAATTTCTTTCTGAGAAGTCATCAAGTCTATAACGGGATCTTTACATTTTTCCGATACCTCAGTAGAATTAGCATACCTTATCTTCTTAACATTTCTAGCATATTCTATAACGGCCATTTGCATTCCAAGACAAATTCCTAAAAATGGAATCTTATTAACTCTCGCATATTCAACTGCTAGTATTTTTCCATCTAAACCCCTCTGACCGAATCCAGGAGCAACAATTATTCCATCGAGATCATTGAGATTTTTTCTAATATTTTCTTTATCGATATATTCGGAATGAATTGATTTGACATTAACTCTTACCTCATTTTCTGTTCCTGCATGAATAAGTGATTCTAGGATAGACTTGTAGGAATCATTTAGCTCAACATATTTTCCAATTAAACCAATATTAATCTGATGATTAGGGTTCTTAAGTTTATGAAGAAAGTTTTTCCATTTATCAAGGTTAGGTTCAGTTTCCTTAATTTTAAATTTCTCTAAGGTTACTTTATCTAGGCCTTCATCCATCATTTTTATAGGAACATCATAAATAGTCTCTACGTCAATTGATTGAATTACACAATTAAACTTAACATTACAAAATAGTGCAAGTTTATTTTTTATTTCATCTGATAATTCTCTTTCTGTTCTACAAACTAAAACATCTGCTTTCAATCCGAGTTCCATTAAAGTTTTAACAGAGTGTTGAGTGGGTTTTGTCTTAAGCTCCCCAGTAGCAGATAAAAAAGGTATTAATGTTAAATGGATTACCATTGAATTTTCTGGCCCTTCTTCATAAATTACTTGCCTTACTGCTTCTAGGAAAGGTAGAGATTCAATATCTCCAACAGTTCCTCCAATCTCAGTAATTATTATATCTAAATTATTTTTATGATTTAGGTTTCTAATATTTTCCTTTATTTCATTAGTAATGTGAGGAATAACCTGAACAGTTTTACCAAGAAATTCTCCTTTTCTTTCTTTCTCTATTACGTTCTGGTATATTTTACCAGTTGTCACATTATTTCTTTGAGAAGTATTTACGCTTAAAAATCTTTCATAATGACCCAAATCTAAATCAGTTTCAGCTCCATCATCAGTAACATAACACTCACCGTGTTCATAAGGGTTCAATGTTCCAGGGTCAACATTAATATATGGGTCTAATTTTTGAATACCAACATTTAGCCCTTGAGCCTGAAGTAATCTTGCTAAAGAAGCTGAAATAATGCCTTTACCTAATGATGATGTAACACCACCTGTAACAAAAATATATTTTGGTTTATTCATCCGGATAGAATATTATTTCCGGACTCAAATTTACAAAATATTAAAGTATAATGTAATTTATTAATCAATAATCTCCTCAATGCCATAATCTTTATGCATTAGAATAAACATAGAAGAGTTATATAAACCTCCCAAGGTATCTTTTTTATATAAAAATTTAGATTCAGTGTAAATTTGTTCATCATACTTAACAGTTTTATTTAGATTATTATCAATTAAAACCCTTAGTAAAATATCTTTAGTTACATCATAACCTCTAATAATATCCTTATTGGGAAAGCTTCCAAAAGAACTAATGTAATTGCTTTCAAAATTTGAAATCGAGTCATTATTAATTTTTTTGGAAATAGAACTATAAGTAAATCCTAAGTTTCCAAGATCCTTAATATTTATGCTTGGATCATCAAATTGATTTCCTCTATATGTTGTATAAAGTCTAACATCACGTTCAGATGTTATTTGAGAATTGAGTTGAGAAACAACACTTGAAATCAAAGTGAATATTTCAGATTCAATTATTACTTTGTTTGGAATTGAATCCACTAAAAGTGAATCAAGAAGCTCAGGAAGAATATAACCCTCAAACTCTGGTTTTATTTTAATTGAATTAGGAAAAATATTAGTTAGTCTACTTTCAATTTCTTGATTTAAAGAGTCAGCTATAATTACAATGTTTTCTTCTTTATTAATATTTTCATCTAAATATTTTAACATTCTATCTCTTAAAAGTTTTCTTGGAGTCACTGTTTGAACCACGCCTTTAATAATATTAATAGGAATTGTGGATAATGGAAAAACTTTAGGAATAGCATTTAAAAATTCAAGGTTAGAAAAAGTTTCAAAATTTCTTGGAATTATTGGACCAATTATAACATCTGAATTGGTAATATTTTCATTATTAGATATCTGTAATATTTTATTTCTAGAATTTTCAGTATCAAAAACATTAACATTAAATGAAAGGTTTAATTTTTTTAAATCTTCTATTGCAAATAAAAAACCAGAGTAAAAATCTAACGCTATAGTATAAAGATTCCTATCTTCAAATAAAGATTCCACTTCTTTAATTGAATCATAATTTATTAATGCTGATCTAAAAGGAAGTAAAACAGAAACATTCAATTGATCATTTTTTTTTCTTTTTTTTGAATAAATTGAATCTAGTGTCAAAATTGATTTAGATAATCTTAGTGAATCCAACTTAATTGGCTGAATCTCTTGTATAGATGTAAAAACTGGAATTAAAATAATTGAACTCCTTCTTAATCTAGAATCTCTAAGCTCCGGATTCAATTCTAATATATCATTAATATCTATGTCATATTTTTGTGAAATTGAAAAAAGTGTCTCTTTTCTCTCAACTGAATGAGAAATTGTATCAGAAATAATATTTTGGGAAAATATTACCTGATTAATCGATATAACTAATATCCATAAATTGAGCTTCTTCATTTACTTTTGTTTTTCAAGTTTCCATCTCTCATAATCCTCATTATTAACAATATAGGACCAATGTAATAAAGACTGTTGAATTCTAGGTGAAATAGTTTTTGAATTTTCAATTTTGAATCCCGATTTAAATATTTTATTATAGATAGAATTTCTGAACCTTCCTTTTGGGCCACAGAATGCAAGCCATCTTTTTATTTGTCTTTCATCATCTTCATGACGTCTACCAGAAAAATACTTACAATACCATTCGAACCACCCCCTAGGGTCATCTGTGTGAATCCACCCTTTAGCTTCCCATTCCTCTTGTGATTGTCCTGACTTAATTTTAAAATAATTAATCTCTTTATTATAATTCTTTGATAAAAAATAACTTTTATCCAAATCTAAAAACCATTCCTTTGGGAAAATTCTGTAGTCAACAAGTTGATTAAAATAAGTACCTCCAAATATACCTTTATGAAGCATTTTTTTTGGAGTTAACATTGGTTTAAATGAACTATATAGTTCTTCCATATTTATTTTATTCCCATTCAATTGTCGCAGGAGGTTTCGAACTTATATCATAAACAACTCTATTAATTCCTTTAACTTTATTAATTATATTATTTGAGACTTCTTTTAAGAAATCATTTGGGAATTCATACCAATCAGCAGTCATTCCATCTGTTGAAACTACCGCCCTTAATGCAACACATCTCTCATATGTTCTTTCATCTCCCATTACACCAACACTTTTTACAGGAAGTAATATAGAGCCTGCTTGCCAAATTTTATCATATAAATCCCATTGTTTTAGTCCGTCAATATAAATTTTATCAGCCTCTTGAATTAGTTTGACACTATCAAAATCAACTTCCCCAATAATTCTTATACCAAGACCAGGGCCAGGAAAAGGGTGTCTGTTTAAAATATCTGGATACATATTTAGTGACTTACCTATCCTCCTTACTTCATCTTTAAAGAGCATTTTCAGTGGTTCAACTACTTTGAGATTCATTTTTTCAGGAAGTCCCCCAACATTATGATGAGATTTAATTGTTGCAGAAGGCCCCTTGACTGATATAGACTCTATTACATCTGGATAAATTGTTCCTTGAGCTAACCACTTTGCATTTTCAATTTTCTTAGATTCTTCCTCAAAAACCTTTACAAATGTATTACCTATTATTTTTCTCTTTTTTTCTGGATCTGTAACTCCATGTAGAGATTCTATAAATAATTTTGATGAGTCTACTCCTTTAACATTTAGACCCATTCCTGTGTATTGTTCTAGAACTTCTTCATATTCGTTTTTTCTTAAGAGACCATTGTTTACAAATACACAAAATAAGTTGTCTCCAATTGCTTTATCTAAAAGTACAGCTGCTACGCTTGAGTCAACTCCACCTGATAAACCTAATATAACTTTGTCATCTTTAAGCTGAGCCTTAAGATCAGAAACAGTTCTATCTATAAAAGATTCTGGATTCCATTCTTTTATAAATTTAAATTCATTAATAAAAAAGTTTTCAAAAATTTTCAATCCATTTTCTGAATGGAAAACTTCTGGATGAAACTGAAGAGCATACAAATTAAGAGACTCAATACAATAAGCTGCATTCTTAACAGAGTCTGTACTTGCAATAAGCTTTGCTCCATCTGGAAGAGAAGTTATAGTGTCTCCATGGCTCATCCAAACTTGATTATTAGTTTTAATACTCTTAAATAACTTACATTCACTATCAATGAAAGATAGTCTTGCTCTTCCATATTCCCTTGAATTTGAATTTTCCACATTTCCATTTAAACTTTTTGCAATTAATTGAGCTCCATAACAAATTGCGATAACAGGTTTTTGCCCCAAAAAACTTTCAAGATTTATTCGGGGTGAGTCTTTTTGATTTACAGAGAAAGGTGAGCCAGATAAAACAACTGCCTTGAACTGGTCTAGATTTTCAGGAATATTATTAAATGGTGAGATTTCACAGTATATAAATAACTCTCTAATTCTTCTTGCTATTAGTTGAGTGTATTGAGATCCAAAATCAATTATTAAGACTTTATTCTGCATGGGCAAAAATACAATTATAAATTAATCTTCAAGATTTATAACTAATATTTTATCATCTGAAATAGGTACTTTATCTATTATATAATCAATTAACTCTTGACCCTTAAACGAATAAAAATTACCAAAGTTTAAATATCTTTCTTGATCGATACCTTTAGGATGAATAGATTCATAGATATTTTTGATATTATTTAATTCAGTTTCGTGATTTTTCTGTTCAGCTTTTTTTAATTTTTTTTCAAGATCAGTCAAGCCTTTAATTTGCTTTTTTTCTTGAGCATTTAATGCACCAATAAATGATTCATTTGTCTTAATTGAAACTCTTCTCAAGTCATCAAATTGATTAGACAAAGTGTTCTTTAGAGAATCGAAATTTAGTTTTAATTTAGATAGGCTGTTAATTTTAAAATTAATTAAATCATCTAACTTCCCCATAAAATATTTGATTTCGACATCACTCTTAGTTATTTTTTTTGAGATTTTTTTGTCTAAAATATATGCAGAATGCCTAAGTTTTAATATTGGAAATTGAATATTATTGTTTTCAAAATAAGTCTTTAGCTGCATCCAGTATTTCAATTCGTTTGGACCTCCTACATAACAAATATTTGGCAGAATTTTCTCTTGATATAATGGTCTCATTAAAACATTTGGAGAGAAAAACTCTGGATTAGATTCAATTTGATTAATTATTTGATCCGAAGTATATTCTTTTTCATCATCAACAATAAATAGGTTTTCTTTCTTTCTAATTCTTTTTCTTCCATTTTTAGTAAACTTAAAAAAATTTATATCTGAAGGATTAACCTGTGGTTTATATGACTTAAAGTTATTTTGAATATTGTTAATTTGATCTTCTGAGTCAACTTTACATGTTGAATATAAAATCTCATTTTTAAATTGTTCTGAAAATAATTCCTTAAAAGCCTTTTTATTAGAGTCAATAATTATGAGCCCATGTTTACTAAATAATGAATCTATAAATTTTATAGTAGCAGTGGATAGACTATCTGAATAAGTGTAGGACGAGTCAATTAAACTTTCCAATAAATCTTTAAATTCAAAATCAATTATACAATCTTTATAAGATCGTATCACTTCTTCAAAACCATCTAACTTGATTTTACCTACAGGGGAGTCTTTAGAATCAAGATTCCAAATAACACTATTATTTTCAAAATTTACCTCTGATATTTCATCAAAATCATGATCCTCACTAGCTATCCAAAAGACAGGAACATATTTAAAGTCATTAATCTTAGAATTTAAGTAATTAGCTATTGAAATTACCTGAGCAATTTTGTATAAAACCATTAATGGTCCAGAGAATATATTAAGCTGGTGACCTGTTGTTATTGATAAAGTGTTAGAATCAGATAATGATTGAATATTTTTTGAGGTTTTATCTGAAGTTTGTAAATCTGAATATTGCTTATTTAACTCTTTAACTAAGACTTTTCTTTTATCTGCTGTGAATAGATTCTTTTTATTTTCAGAATGATTTATAATATTTTCTTCACTAAAAAATGAATTAACATATTTAGAAGCTTTGACATCTTGTAGAATAAATTTTTCTATAAGTTCATCCCCTAATAGACTAAGGTCTCTTTTGATGTTTTGACTTCTCATTACTTAATTTTTGTAAATATATCTGAATTTTTGAAAATTGAGTGTAACTTAGTATAAACTAACATATTTATCATGAAGAATTTAAGCATACTTTTTGTTTTTTTAACTATAATTCCATTCTCTTATTCACAAGACATAGAAGATAAACTTGAAGAAGTTAAATATAGAAATCTAGGTCCTTTTAGAGGTGGTCGATCAGTTTCATCCTCAGGAGTTATAAATGATCCTTTAACCTATTATATGGGGACAGCTGGAGGTGGATTATGGAAAACAACTAATGCTGGGAGTGAATGGCATAATATTTCAGATGACTATTTCAAAACTTCATCTGTTGGAGCAGTTGCAGTTTCCGAAAGTGATAGTAGAATAATTTATGTTGGTATGGGTGAGCATTCTCCAAGAGGAGTTACTACATCTTATGGTGATGGGATTTATAAATCAACAGATGAGGGTAAGACATGGGAACATATTGGATTAGAAAATACTCAACAGATTTCAAGAATTATAATTCATCCTAACAATCCTGATTTGGTATATGTAGCTGCTCAAGGGGCAATTAATGGACCTACTAAGGAAAGAGGGGTATATAAATCTCAAGATGGTGGTAAATCATGGAAAAATGTTCTTTTTGTAAACGAATTAAGTGGAGCATCAGAACTTTCTATTGATTTTAATAATCCAAAGGTTCTTTATGCCACTCTTTGGGAACATCAAAGGTTTCCATGGAAGGTTGTTAGTGGTGGAGAAGGAAGCGGAGTTTATAAGTCAATCGATGCTGGAGAAAACTGGTTTAAAATAGAAAACGGGCTACCTGATGAATTAGGTAAAATGGCTATATCTGTTTCTAGAGCTAATTCAAATAAGGTATATCTTTTAGCTGAAAGTGATTCTAATAAAAGACTAGGAGGATTGTTTGTATCTAATAATGCCGGTGAAAGCTGGTCAAGAATTAGCAAGTATGCTGAATTAACATCAAGATCATGGTATTATATAGAAGTTTTTACAGATCCTAATGATGAGAATACAGTATATGTTCTAAGTGCAAGAGCTTTTAGATCAATTGATGGAGGAAAAACATGGGAAAGAATTTATAGTGGCCATGGTGATTACCATGACTTGTGGATAAATCCAAATAACTCTAAAAATATGATTATATCTGATGATGGAGGAGGAGAAATTACATTTGATAATGGAGAATCTTGGTCAAGTATCAATAACATGCCAACAGCACAGTTTTATAGAGTTAATGTGGACAATCTCTTTCCTTATAATTTATATGGTGGTCAACAAGATAACTCTACAGTCAGAATAGCAAGCATTGGATCTGGAGGAGGAATTTCTGAAAGTGACTGGTCTTCAACTGCTGGAGGAGAAAGTGCATTCTTAGCATTTGATCCTAATAACCCAAGATTAGTGATGGGGGGAAGTTACCTAGGAAGTGTAAATATATATGATACAAAAGCAAAGGCTAGAAAAAAGGTAATGATAGAGCCAATAAATTATATTGGTAAAGCATCAAGAGATATGAAATATAGGTTTAACTGGAATGCACCAATAATATGGTCTAAACACGAACCAAATACATTTTATCATGCTGCACAGCATCTATTTAAAACAAATGACCTAGGTAAGTCGTGGGAAGTTATATCACCAGATTTAACAATGGATGAAGATGAAAAGCAGGGAAATGGTGGAGGTCCATTAACTAATGAGGCAGTAGGTGCAGAAAACTATGGAACAATAAGTTATGTAGTAGAATCTCCTCATGAGCCTAATACTATATATACTGGTTCTGATGATGGATTAGTATATATAACTCAAGATGGAGGTAAATCATGGAAGAACATTACACCAAAAGGTCTTCCAGAAACAATAATTAATGCAATTGATATATCTCCTCATG
>ERZ891134.177-NODE-177-length-57010-cov-12.805829_pt1 | contig 57010 bp, 54 predicted proteins | sample MGYA00520888_ERZ891134 | MGnify/ENA primary metagenome ERZ891134 (study PRJEB32303, sample SAMEA104408692) | aquatic metagenome | biome: Brackish water; feature: Coastal; material: water | place: Baltic Sea | collected 2014-10-23 | depth 10 m ... | reverse complement strand
CAACGTGAGCGGCGACAACGTGAGCGGCGACAACGTGAATAACGCCTCGGCGAATCACGCCGTGCCCTTGGACATGGACCGAGGCGGGCTCGATGCGGTCCTCGGTTTCCACTTGAGCGATAGTCAATGGGGAGCCGTCAGCGCGCCGCTCGCTCCGGGAGTGATCGTCGCGGGGGCTGGCACCGGAAAGACGACGTCTATGTCGGCGCGCGTTGCCTATCTCAGCGCGATCGGCGCGGTGGATCCGGGCCGCGTCCTGGGTCTGACCTTCACGAACAAGGCTGCGTCCGCACTCGTTTCGTCCATCCGGTCACGAGTCGCCTCCGTCGGCTTTGCCGAGGCCGAGCCTTCGGTCTTCACCTACAACGCGTTCGCCTCGCGGGTGGTGACGGATTACGGATTGCGCATCGGACACGAGCCCAAAGCCACGTTGTTGACCGACGGTCTTCGCTACCAGCATGCCTATCGAATGGTGTGTTCACTAAATGACGACGAGGTCGGCGAGGGCCTGGCTCGTATGGGTCGCCGCCCGATGGATGTCACCGATCTCATGCTCCGCCTCGATAGCGAATTGAGTGAACTCGCCATCGATCCGCGCCGTGTTGTTGAACACGACCGCGCACTTATCGCGCAGCTCGATGTGCTCGGTTCCGGGCGCGGAATAGCTCGGGACATCGCCGAAAAGGCGCAGGACCGAATGATGCTGGCCGTGCTCATCGAGCGGTGGCGCGAGTACAAGACCACCCGCGATCTGTGGGAGTACATCGATCAGGTCCGCCTCGCTCAACGCATCGTCGACCAATTCCCTGACACCATCAGCGACATTCGCTCTCGCTTGGACATCGTGCTGTTGGACGAGTACCAGGACACATCCATCGCGCAACGACAATTGCTGCAGACGTTGTTCGGGGACGGGTTTCCCGTCACTGCCGTCGGAGATCCCTGTCAGGCTATCTACTCCTGGCGTGGAGCCAGTGTGGACAACATCGAGTCCTTTCCGCAGCACTTCCCGCGGACCGACCAGCGCCCCGCCTCGCGGTATTCGCTTGCCGAGAATCGACGCTCCGGACCGGCTGTTTTGCATGTGGCCAATGAGATCTCCACCGAGCTGCGCGCCGAACACGCGGGAGCCGACCCGCTCATCCCACCGGGTGACGCGTCACCCGCACGGGTGGACGTCGGATTGTTCGACACCATCGAGACCGAAGTGGAGTTCCTCGCTACCCGCGTGGGTGAGGTGCACGCCGCGGTTGAGAAGCGACGTGCGTCGGTCAATGGCTCCGACGAGTCGATCGCGGTCCTGTGCACAACGGGGAAGAACATCCGGCGCGTTGATCGGGCCCTGCGAGCGCGGGGGATTCCTACCCGGGTGACCGGAGCGGCCGCCCTGCTGGCTGATCCGGCGGTCGCTGACACGCGGGCGCTGCTCGAAGTGGTGCACGAGCCGACAGCGAACACATCGCTGGTGCGCCTGTTGGCCGGGGCCCGCTGGCGGGTAGGCGCTCGGGACCTCGCGGTGTTAGGCGAGCGCGCCTACGCGCTCGCCGGTGGGCACGGCCGACGCGACACCGACTCCATCCACGACGATCTCAACGATGCCGTTGCGGGGAGCGACGCAGTAGAGGTGACCGCGCTCGCTGATGCTCTGGCTGATCCCGGGCCGACCGAGCACTACTCGCCGCGCGCCATCGAAGCGTTCGCGGAGGTGTCGGATTTGGTGACGCGGATGCGTGCGCACACCAGCGAGCCGATCAGCGACTTCATCGCGCGCGCTGTTCGTGAGCTCGGAGTCGACGTCGAGGCCGCGCTCGCCGATCCGAGCGGAACATCGACCTCGGCGCTTGACGACTTCCACGCCCTGGCCGCGTCCGTAACCGAAATCGACGGCCGCGTGAGCCTAGGAGGGTTCCTCACCTGGCTGCGTGACGCCGAACGATTCAACGTCACCATTCCCCACACCCGACCCCGGGTCCCGGGAGCGGTCGAAATCATGACCGTATTCGCCGCCAAGGGGCTGGAGTTCACTCACGTCTTCGTTCCCTTCGTCTGTGAGAAAGCGTTCCCCGGGGGTAAGCCCCGCGGCCGCTGGCTCACCAGCCCGGGGGTGGTTCCGTGGCCGTTGCGACGTGACGTTCCCCCGCACCTCGCTGTCTTCCCGGACGCTGATGGGGAATCGATCAGTAAGCAAAGCGACCGGTACGCCGATCATCTTCGCGCTCTGGAGGAGCGCAACAACGAGCGCCTCGCGTACGTCGCACTCACCCGTGCCGAGGAGTCGCTGACCGTCACTGGGCATTGGTGGGGCGCCGGGCAAAGCAAACCCCGCGGGCCGCATCGCTTCCTGCAGCAGATCCGAGCGGCGGTCGAATCCGCCGATCCGGACCTGTGCCGGGTCGTGATGTGGGCACCCGCGCCGCCCGACGGTGCCGACAACCCGATCACCGGAAATGGGGGCGTGTCCTGGCCGCAGCCGGTCGTCCCATCACTGCGCGCGGAACTCACGCAGGCCGCGGCAGCGGTGCAGGCCGCGAACACCACCGAACCCATCGCCGTGACCGAGTCGCTATCGCTGAATGAGTCCAGCGGCGGTGGAGAAACCGCGGATGAGCAGCGGGTGCGGGTGTGGCATGAGACCTACGAAGCGTTGATGGAGGATCACCGCTTGGACCAGGTGGACGAGCACGTCGTGCGGCTCGGTGAACACGTCGGCGCGACGACGTTCCTGCGCGCACTCCGGGAGCCGGATGCCGTTGCCCTCGATCTGCTGCGACCCATGCCGCGTCAACCATCTCGGGCTGCGACGCGGGGTGTCGCGTGGCACGCCTGGGTCGAAACCATGTTCGGACAGCAGTCGCTGATGGCTGTCGATGATCTCCCCGGGGCCGCCGACAAAGACATCACCTCGGACGCGCAGTTGGAAAAGTTGAAGGAGGCGTTCGCGAACACGCGGTACGCAGGGCGCGAGCCGGTAGGCGTAGAGCGCGGCTTCTCGGTGGTCCTGGGCGGCCGGGTTATCAACGGCCGTATCGACGCCGTCTTCGCCGAGGAAGACCGGTTCGAGGTAGTGGATTGGAAAACGGGAGGGACCGCGTCGATTGACTCCCGACAGTTGGCCGTCTACCGGCTCGCGTGGGCCCAGATCGCGGGAGTCTCGTGGCGAGACGTTGATGCCGCGTTCGTGATGGTGGCGACGGGGGATGAGATTCGCCCGGACACCGACGCGGAGGTCGAGTCCCTCCTCGCTCTCGACTAGCGCTCGTCGGTCTCCGGGATCGCCACCGGATGGATAGGCGCACCGCGCGCGGGATTTCCCTCCGTGGCACCCTCGATGATCTCCTCGCCCGCCTCCTCGGTGGGAGTACTGCGCGTACCCACGAGACCTCGCATCCATTCACGAGCCGGCTCTTCGACCACCTTCCACATCAGCCACGCGATGACGAGGGCGCCAACGATCAGCACCACGACCCCGGCGGCATACATAGCGCCCGACTCGATCCCGGCAACGTTCATCCCCGCCCGCCACAACCCCATCCACACCAAGTGGGTCATGTAAAGGGAGTAGGAGACGAACCCACCGAGCACCAGGGTGCGGGTCGAAAGAGCCCGCGCCACACCCGAGCGAGCAAGCGCCAAAGCCCCGATCCACGCCACCAGCAGTGGTACGAGGGCGAGATGGAAATACGGCGGCAGTGGTTCTGCGTCCGGGTTGATGGCGTTCGCCGGTGGTTGGGCCGCCGGAAGCCACGCCAGGAACACCGCCCCTGCTACGACCAGCGCGGGGAGTATGGCGGACAACCACGCGGCGGGGGAGTGAATGCGTTCGTGCTCCGACAGCCGTTGGACGATGAGATAGGTCAGAGCTCCGGCGGTGAATTCCGAGGCGATGCGATAGGTCGATCCCCAGTTGTTCGTGTAGTAAGGATCGGACGTGCCTAACCCGTAGCCGACCAGCGGTGCGAGGACCGCCAACCACGCGATCACCAAGACGAACGTGGGCACTTTCTTGTGCATCCTCCACAAGATCAGCACCAGCAGGGGGAACACGAGGTAGGCAAGCCACTCCATGGACAACGACCATGCGACGAAATTCCACCCGCGTTCGGGGTTGGGTCCCCATTCTTGAATTAGCAGAAGGTTTTTGATGAAGTCGATCGGGTTCCACCAGTCACGATCGATGTCCTCACCCAGAACGCGGGCTTGAGCGAAAACCGCGAGGCCAGCGACGACGAGCATCACCAGGTGCACGGGGTAGATCCGGGCCAAGCGCAGCCACCAAAAGCGCAGCGTGGCGCTCCCGCGAATCGATGAACCCATGCGCGTGAGGTAGGTGTGGGTCAGGATGAAGCCGGACAACGCGAAGAACAGGTCCACGCCGAGGCGACCAACCCGCATGACGTCGCCCATGACCGGTATCGACAACAGGCCGAGAACGTTGAACGGCCCTTGCAAGTGGTAGGCGAACACCCAGAACGCGGCGACGAAGCGGATTCCCGTCAACTGGCGGATGAACACGCTCACGTCGACACCCTAGGCTCGCCTCCATCGTTAGTGGGGAGATCTCGTGCGAATGTCGGATCCGCGGTGGTGGCTGCTCGATGATCTCGTGCTCGCCCGCTCCGCCATCGACCGGGCTGCCGAGCGACGCACCGACCAGGCATGGGTTGATGGCGCCCGCGTTGATCCATCGAGTCGATTCGTCCGCGTGCACCAGGGCACCGCGGCCATCGACGGGGATCGGCTCGCCCTCGATGCTTCGGTTCCCGAGCACGTCCTGACATCGCTGCTGGGGATCGACGCCGACGGCGTCGCGTACTTCTGCGCGCACTACGACGAGGCTCCCGCGCTAGCCGACTCTCACCGGTGGGCGGACCTTCGCATGTCGGGCTCCAGCCTGGATGCCATGGATGCCGGATTGATGGTGGCATCGGTGGCGCTGGATAACTGGTCGCGCAACCACCGTCACTGTCCTCAGTGCGGCGGCGGCGTGACATGGCGCGATGCAGGCTGGTCGCGGTACTGCCCTGTCGATGATTCGTCGCATTTTCCGCGCACCGATCCTGCCGTCATCGTCCTGGTCCGCGACGACGATGATCGGGCGCTCCTCGGCCGCCAGGTCCGCTGGGAGCCAACGTGGTTTTCCACGCTCGCGGGATTCGTCGAGGCGGGTGAGTCGGCCGAAGCTGCGGTCCGACGCGAGGTGGAGGAGGAGTCGGGTGTGCGCATCGGCACCCGGCCGGAGGATCTGCAGTACCTCGGCAGCCAGCCGTGGCCTTTCCCCGCCTCGCTGATGCTCGGCTATCACGCGTTCGCTGCTGATCCATCAATCGATGTTGATGGGGAGGAGATCGCAGAGGCTCGGTGGCTATCGCGAGCCGAGTTAGCCCAGGCCTGCGCCACCGGCGAGGTATCGCTTCCTCCAGCGGTCAGCATCGCACGCAAGCTCATCGAGCGCTGGTACGGCGAGCCGCTACCGGGGGATTGGAGCCGTCCGTTGACGAAGCCGAGTCGTTAGCGCGGCCATGAGTGCCTAGTTGGTCGCCTCGACGACACGACGTCGCGCCCGGTCCTCAGCAAGCCTCCAGAGGACACCCGCGTCACGCGTCACGCGAGTCTGGACGTCACATCCGCCAGCGACGGGTTCGTCGCGGTGGATCCGTCGGGGAAAACGATGGTTGGCACCGTTTGGTTGCCGTCGTTCTGGCTCTCCACGAAGACCGCGGCGTCCGGTGTCTGCTCGATGTCCACCTCGGTAAAGGAAATGTCCGCGTCGGTGAGCTGCCGCTTGAGTCGGACGCAAAACCCACACCATGGGGTGGTGAACATCGTCACGCTGCTGCCAGGCGGAATCCACGGGGAAACGTCCATCGGCAAACCTCCTTCGCACAGCGACCTGTCGCCTGTGGGTAAGACCTTAGAGCTTTTTCCTGGGGGTGGCTGCACACGTGGTAGGAGCGCTGGGTAGTCGACGGTGACCGATCTAGAATCGGGGGTGTGAAGATCACCGGACGCCTGCAGACTTTCGACCGCGCCACCGGCGCTCGGCTGAGCAACAAGAAAGTGGACTTGACCAAGAAGAACCGGATCCCCGTACTCGCGACCGGCCGACGCACCTTCACGATCGCCGACGTAACGGTGAAGTACGAGAATTTCGGTCGACGAGAGCGGCTCCCGGAGTTGGAGTTCGAGCGATCTGAGTGGGAGTACTTCCAGTCCTTGTGTATGAAGGCTGTTGCGGACCCCAGCGCCTTAGAGGAATTGCGCAGCCGCTTCGCCCGCTAGGAAGCCTGCGATGACAGGCAGTGCCGAATAGGCGTCAGCGCTCGCTGCCGCGTGTGCGAGACCGAGCCAAGACCGTCGCGATAACGAGAATCCCTATCGCCGCCAGACCCACCGTGATGGGCGAAGACAAATAGTCCACGGACACACCCCACAGCAGCATGCCGATGGGTGAAGCAACGGTGCCGATGAATACAAGCGCCGCCACCCCGGAAATGTCCTTACCCGGGGGGCCCGCGTCGGCGGCGGCACCGATCGTCAGGGTGCGCACGGTGAAGCGGCTTGCTCCGAGCCCAACACCGATGAGCGTCCATACGACGAGATCGACGCTGATGACGGACACCATGGTGCTGATGGCGAACACGATCATGAAGCCGCTTGCCCAGGTAAACGCTCGAATGGCCCCGGAGAACTGGGACCGCGTGCTCAAGGTCCGCCGCACGAGAGTCGGCACGAAGAACCGTCCGGCTGCGACGCCAGCGAGCATGAATCCCGCCCCGGAAGAAAGAGGAGACGTGTCAAGATCGTTGAGAATCGGAACGATCATGGTGAACAAAGGCACGAGGCAGATCATCAGGCTCGCGGTCAGAAAGCCCACCCGACGCAGTTGAGGACTCGACCGCAGCAATTCCACAAGATCCCGAGCGGAGTTCTGCGTGGTTGGTCGATCGCCGTCTTTTTGTACCGGTGGACGGGCAAGAAGAAACACCGCGAAGGGAATCGTCAGCAGGCCTTTCGCGAGGATTCCCACGCCGGGGTCCGTTGCGTGAATGAGCACACCGCCGAGTGACGCACCGAGCATCGCCCCGACGCCGGCGGCAATGTTGCGCCGAGCCATCGACACCGTGAGAGATGTCTGAGAAAGGTAGGCGTGGGTCACGAAGGGAGACACGACCGTCGTCACGCCGAAGAGCACCCCGAGAACGGGGGCTGCCAGCCACATCACCAGCAGGCTCTCGCTGGTGATGATTTCCACAACGCCGACGATGGACCACGACACGGCAACGCCAACCTGCGCTGTCGAGAACACTCGTAGTCGTCCCCAAGGATGCGTGATCCGTCCCACGTACGCCGTGGAGAGCGCTGCGAACGCCAGCCAGATAGCGAGGAAGATGCCGGTCTCCACTCCGCCACTGCCGTTGGCGGCGTAGGTGGTGGCGGACGTGGCGCCGAGTTGACCGACCAGGGTGCCGGCAATTGCCAGACCGCTGACGATCAAATAGCCAGTCGACACAGGGATGGACGGTCGTTGCGCCACAACGCAGATTATGGCCCCCGAACGGGCGGTGAGGTGGTGGGCGACAGAGCAATGCTCGACGGGCCCCTCACCGGAGGCTTGTCGGTGAGGGACCCGTCGTCGAAGGAAATGAAATGAGGACAGGTAAGAGTCCCTCAGGTCAGTGACGTCACGATTGCCCGGACGTGAACAGCGTGTTTCGACTTTCGTGAAAGGGTGAAAGCGCGCAGCAGGCAGGAGTTACGGGCTCGTGGACACCGAGCAGATCGGCCCGTCGCCAGTGGTCAAGCGCTGCTGCCGATCATCGAAGCCACCCCCAGTGATGATCGCCGTGCAACTAGCGCCCTCACCGTCGATATCCCGCACGTTGATCTCGTAGGTCGCCGCGACCTCGGGGTCCACCTCGAAGCGAACGGACTTGCGTCCGGCCAGCGCCTCGAAGACATCGGTTCCGCCTTCGGCGTTGCTGAGGCGGTAATCGCACGTGCCGGTCTCGCACGAGCCGACGAGAGAAACAAAAACCCCGGCCGAATCCGAGGCATCGTCTTGCTGACCGGACGAATCGCCAGACGCCTCGCCGGGCGTCTCGGCCGCCGTCTCACTGACAGCCATTTCGGTGTCAGTTTTGGCAGCCGTCTCGTCTGAACTGCTGCAGCCGGTGAGGACGAGCAGGATCGCCGGAACGGTCAGGATCACCGGCAACAGGCGCATGGCGTCAGATTAACGGTGTTGCCGACCGACGCTCGGTCGAGTGTCGGTCGGCAATCAATCAGCCGAACAGCGCGTAAAGCTCCGAGCCTGCTGTTGCCAGCGCGATCACGATCACGATTCCGCGGTAGAAGGCCCAGGGAGCCTTCTTGAACTCCTGGGCGATGGCCGTCTCGGCATCATCACCAGTGATGTCCTTCGATCCGGCGTGCACATCCTTGATTCCTGAGTCGTTCCACAGCCAGACCAGGAAGTTGGACAACACCGCGAAGATCGCCAGTGCTACCTGACCGCTGGAGGAGATATCGCTCGCCAAGATGATGATGGCGAAGAGCGCGGAGTTCAGCGCGATAAAGATCGCGAGGCCCCCCAGAATGTCGCGTTGACGCATGGCGCCCCAGAAAATGGAGTTGGCGTTGGTCATGTTTGGCCCCCTTCGATGAGCAAAACGGTAGGTGTAGGCGTCAATCATGAGGCAGGTCAACGGCGGATTTGGCCGAAACACGTCAATTTTCGGTGACGTCTGCTCGGTGACAGTGCGACGAGTGGTTCCTGTCGGCGACGGCCGTGAACGTGGCTTTTGGCCTGACGTCCGGGGCCGCGTTGCTGTAGCGTCGCCGACGGCGCTTCCCACACTGAACTCGCGGCGCGAGCCTCGTCACGTACACGACCTCACACCAGCGAAAGGATCCCGAGATGGACAATAAGGAAATACTGGGTTGGTTCAACCATCGCGTCTATCCCACGATGGCGGTCTTCATCGGCTATTTCATGTTTTTCGCCCCGGTGTTGGCCTTCATCGGTTTGCAGCAGTCGGACTACGCGACGGCGCTGATGATCGTCTCTGTCGTCGTGGGCCTATTCACGTTGCTGATGACGTGGGGGTTGATCGGCGACATGAAGACACTGGCATCGTGCATGTCTCCTGAGTTGGCCGAATCGCCGTGGGGCAAGTCGTTTAAGGGTTTCGCCGCCTTCGGCATCATCTTCTCCTTGTTCATCGTGGGCGTCGTGATCGCTCACGCAATGATCTTGTTCGGCTGACGACTCAGGATTGTCGAAGAAAGGTCAATGGCATGGGACGGACACGAGGAGTTTTGGCAGCGGGAGCAGCGGCGGTCATGGTCGCCGTGGGGCTGGCAGCCGCACCGGCGGTAGCCGATTCACCACCGCAACCCGGACCGGTACCTATCAGTGCGGCAACGCAGACGCTCGTCACGCTCAACTTCACCGGCAACGGCTGTGAGGGTTGCGTGATTATTCCTAGGCAGTTGATCTACGCCTCCGATAACGGCGGACAGGACGTCAGTTGGAACGACGACTTTTCCACAAAGCGGAAGGTCCGTGGTGATTCAGTGACCTTACGCGTTCCCACGGAAAGTACCCGCGGGATGTATTTCTATATCGAGGCGCCAGAGTCAAAGTCGGGCGCCTCTTACGGCGCGACCCCCATGGTGGTGTTCCAGTACGCAGGCTACTCACCGGGGGAATGGGTGGAGCGCGCCCAAGCGGTGAAGGCGTCGAGTGGTTCCCCCTGCTGGTCCGGCACTACCGAGGCCTCGGTGTCGGTGACGGTCAACGTGCGCGCGGTTAAGAGGCAGGGTTTGCCTGGGACCCAGGGTGGATCCCGCACCGTCCGCGTCCCGCTCGCGTGGGTTGCCCCCACGGAACAGGCCTTCGGGGGCTTCATGAATACCGATCGAGGAATAGTCGCGGCTAACGGTGACCCCGGTTGCGGCGGGACGTCCTAGGTCTGTTGCTTCCTAGGTTCCGACCACCGACCTGACCGGGGTGATCAGGTGCTGATGAGTTCAGCAGCTCCGAAGGAGACGCTGAATCGCTCGCACCAGATGGTCACGCTGGTCAGGTCGGAGATGTCGGCGTCGTCGGGTATCGCGTAGTTCTGGTTGCCCTTGTTGCCCTTGAGCGCGCCGAGACTGAGGTACTCGTCATCGTCGAAGACGAACCAGCCGTCTCGGCCTTCGATAACGGGAGCTGCCGCGAGCCAGACCTTGAGGTCGGGACCATTATCGGTATCCAAACCCACGAGCCGAAGGACCCGGCTGCCATCTTCGAGAGTGATGATGCGCGCCTTGCCCGCCGTTGAGTGTTCGTGGGAGATAAACGTGCCTTCGGCCGTGACGGTCCGCTTCGGGGTTTCCTCGACGCTCGGCTCAGCACTGGCGTCATCGCCGGAGTTAGCGGTGGAATCCGCGGCGGAATCGGTAGCTGACTGCTCCTCAGCGTTTGAGTCCGCAGACGCGTCTTGACTCGTGTCACCCGCGGCCTCCTGCGCGGAGGCGTCGGAACTCGGTTCGACGGTCTCCTCGGCGGCCACGGTGGGTAGTGCCTCATCCACGGTCACGTCAATGAAGAGTCGCCACGGCTGGAATGCCGCCAGTGCGAGGGTGAGTGCGGTCACCGCAACGATTGCCGTCGGGACGATGACGACGGGTCGGCGCCACCAGCGCTTTGATGACATGTCAGCTCCTTTGCTTGTCCCTAGGACGGTCCCTCGGTGCGTTCGGTTCCCGGGAATTGCGCGGCGGGGTGGTTTGCCACGGAACCTGCGACACATCTGGCGGCAATGTGTCACCTGCCCTCCGTCAACTCTTGATAGGCAGACGAAGCCTCGGGTCGTGGTTAGGCTGATGAAGTGGAAAAGGAAAGCGAATACGACGAGAAGCACGTCCAGTTGTTCGTCGGGAAAATCGCCTTCGATCCGCACCGGCTGATCTACGCCACCATCATCTTGATGGTCTCGCTGGCCGTCTATAACCAGGAAGCCGAGTCGTGGTCCGGCACGCCGTTCATGGACCTCGTGGTCGTCGTATTCGCACCGCTGCTGGCACTATCCCTCGCGCACGCGTTCTCCGACGCGCTCGATGTGCAGATCCGCACCGGTAAGCGCTTATCGGCCAAAGAACGCCGACACCTCCTCGGCATCGCCGTGCAGTACGTCGCGGTGGGCATACCCGTCGTTGTCCTTGGACTGGTGTGGTTGATCGTGCAGCAAGATCCTCGCGCCGTCGTCCGCATAGCCGAAGTCCTCGGTGTCGCCAGTTTGTTCTTCTGGGGAGCCTTCGCCGCCCGCCGGTCGGGGCTTCCTCGGGGCCGGCAATGGCTGTGGGCGACCATCTACGGACTCCTCGGCTTCGGCATCATCCTCATCGAACTCGCCTTCACCCACTGAGCCTGTGGGGTTCATCGCGCACTGTCGGTGCGCCGTGGAAGCATCGGCCCATGGATCCCGCCGACGTTCTCGAGGGCCTCGACGCTGAGCAACGGGCCGTCGCGGAGAGCCTGTCCGGACCCGTCGCGGTGCTCGCCGGGGCCGGGACCGGCAAGACGCGAGCGATAACCCACCGGATCGCCTACGGCGTTCTCACCGGCGAACACGATCCCGCTCGATCGCTTGCCGTAACTTTCACCAACCGAGCCGCCGGGGAGCTCAAAACGCGACTGGGTGGCCTCGGCGTCCAAGGCGTGCAGGCCAGGACATTTCACGCCGCCGCGTTGCGTCAACTGCGCTATTTCTGGCCGCGGGTGTCCGATCGAGCATTCCCCGACCTGCTGCCGAGCAAAGCGAGCCTCGTGGCCGCGGCACTGTCGGCGAACAATTTTTCTTCGGACACCTCAATGGTTCGAGACGTGAGCGCCGATATCGAGTGGGCGCGGGTCAACTTCCTAGACCAGCACACTCTGCCAACCGCGACGGTCCAACGAAACCTCAGCCTGGAGCCCGGGCAACTCGCCCGTGTCCTCGTCGACTACGAGCAAGCCAAATCCGACCGAGGCGTGATCGACTTCGAGGACGTCATGATCGTCCTGGTCGGCGCATTATCGTCCGACGATGCGATCGCACGAGAGGTGCGAGCGCAGTATCGGTGGCTGACGGTCGATGAGTACCAAGACGTCAACCCCGTCCAGCACGCCTTGATCGGCTTATGGCTGGGCGACCGCGACGACATTTGCGTTGTCGGTGACCCCAGCCAAACGATCTACTCCTTCACCGGCGCACGCTCGGACTACCTGGTGGATTTCCCACAACAGTTCCCCGGCGCCACCACCGTGCGACTTGTCCGCTGCTACCGGTGTTCACCGCAGATTGTCGAACTCGCCAACGGGGTCATTCATGCGGGTACGTCCTCGGCGAAGGCCGTCACCCTCACGTCACGACGAGAAGCCGGTGCAGCCCCGGACGTCGAGGTCTTCGACGACGACGTCGCCGAAGCCCAGGCCGTTGCCCGACGCATCAAGACCAGCATCGATTCCGGAGTTCGCCCGCGAGATATCGCCGTTTTGTATCGCATCAACGCTCAGCAAGTGGAACTAGAAACAGCGTTCGCCGAGCTCGGCATTCCCATGACCGTCCGCGGATCCGAGCGCTACTTCGACAGGCCCGAGGTGCGCGAGGCGATCACGCGACTGCGGGGAGCGGCACGCGCGTCGGATGCGGATAGTGGTCGCCAGGACGCTGACGCGGATGTGGCGGTCACGGTCGCCGACGTGCTCAGCGCGATGGGCTGGTCCGCGCAACAACCCACGACCACTGGCGCCGTGCGCGAGAAGTGGGAGTCTCTGGCGGCACTGGTCGAACTGGCAAAGGAGAGCGCAGCGCTAGATCTTGGAGCCTTTATCGGTTACCTCGACGAGCGAGCCGCGGCACAGTTCGCGCCCGTCGCCGATGGCGTGACCTTGGCGTCGGTACATGCCGCGAAGGGATTGGAGTGGCGCACCGTGCACCTCGTTGGTTGCAGCGACGGACTCATCCCCCTGCAGCATGCGGAGACCGCCGACCAACTCGAAGAAGAGCGACGGCTGCTGTACGTGGCGATCACCCGAGCCGAGCGCGAACTGCACGTGACGTGGGCGCGATCTCGGCAGCCGGGAGGGCGAGCGACGCGGCAGATGAGCCGCTTCCTTCAGCGAATGGGAACCACAGACGACGCGGACGCATCATCGGTCCGCCGCGGCGACGGATCGCGCCGGAGCAAGCCCCGGTCCAGGCGAGGTCCTGCGGCGTGCCGCACGTGTGGGAAGGCGCTTGTAACCGCGGGTGAGCGGACCATCGGGCGGTGTCAGACGTGCCCGTCGACGTTCGATGAGACGTTCCTGGAGGAACTGAAGCAGTGGCGGCTCGATCACTCGCGCACCCAAGGGGTCCCCGCCTATGTCGTCTTCACCGACGCGACATTGATCGCCATCGCCGAGCAGCTACCAGACAATGCCGAGGCACTAAGTGCGATCCCCGGTGTGGGCCCGGCCAAGATCGAGTCCTACGGAGACGAAGTCCTGCAAATGGTGCGATCCCGCGCCTAGCTTCCAGCGGGCGTCGGTTCGGTGAAGTCCGGCACCCAACGTTCGATCTCACCGCGCACCGGAACCGTCGCGTCGAGCTGACACAAAACCCCGATGCTGCCCAGCCACACGCGATGAATGAGCGCGTACGACGGCGGGAGGTTGATCTTCAAGCCGATCGAGAAGTCCGGTCCGCGAACATCATTGATGCGCGTGAACTGACCACGCAGCCACGCGCGGTTGAAGTGGAAGAACTCATGGCGCGCCGGCTCCACGAACGGGTCGAGGTAGTTCAGCAACTGCTCGGGGTCGATGTCGACGTGCGGCAGAACAAAACCCTCGTCGCGCAGTCCCTGCACGACGCTGTCCGCATCACCGCTTTGCGCGATACGCAGCAGCGTGCCCATGGCCGGCGGTAATCCGTCAGGCAGCACGGAGACAGCCCCGAAGTCGAACACGCACAGTCGGCCGTCGTGCGTCATGCGGAAGTTTCCAGGATGCGGATCCGCGTGCAGCAGGCCGGCCCGAGCGGGGCCGGAGAGCAGGAACCGCTCGTAGAGCAGTCCGATGCGGTCACGCTCCTCAGGGGTTCCGTTGGCGATGATGTCCGACATCGGTCGCCCATCCACCCATTCGGTGATCAGCACGTGCGGTGCCGCGGCGAGAACGTGGGGAACACGGAACTCCGGATCGCCGTCGAAGGCGACGGCGAACTGCCGCTGGTAGCGCGACTCGCCGAGGTAATCGAGTTCCTCGATCACGCGTTCCTTCAGTTCTGCAACCAGCGACTTCAAGTCCAAGCCAGGAACCAGGGAGGAAAACATCTTTCCCATCCGCGCCATCTGGTTCAGATCAGCGATTAGCGCCTTGTCGGCTCCCGGGTACTGCACCTTGACGGCGACCTCGCGACCGTCGTGCCACACGGCCTTGTGCACCTGCCCGATGGATGCGGCTCCCGCGGGAGTGTCATCGAAATCAGCGAATCGCTCTCGCCAGTCGGGCCCGAGGGAGCCTGCGAGGACCTCGTGGACGGTTTCGGCCGGCATCGCCGGTGCGGCGTCCTGAAGTTTCGTCAACGTCGCCCGGTACGGGCCGGCCATCTCCTCCGGGAGGGCCGCCTCGAAGATGCTCATCGCCTGGCCGAGCTTCATCGCCCCGCCCTTGAGTTGGCCCAGGACCGCGAAAATCTGCTCGGCGGTGCGTTGCTGAATCTCCGCGGTGACGGCGTCCGCTGGCTTGCCGCCCACCTTCTTCCCGAAACCCCACGCGGTGCGCCCGGCGTACGACGCCGGAAGGGTCGCGATCCGCACACCGCGGGTCAGCGCATTCTTCGGAATGTCCGGCACCGTGCCATTGTTCCTGAGGTCACTCGATCGTGCGAGCCGCGGGCTCCTCGCCGTCGATGAAAGTCCCACGCGGGGCCAACTGATCGGTGCCCCACCAGCAACCACAGGCCGGGTGCGGGTGGGTGGGTTCATCACGGGCGGTGAAATCCGGTGCCTCGAGGAAGATGCGGCGGGTGGGGGAGTCCTGCGGCCGATCAGTCCAACGCCGCACCACAGCGACAGCGTGCGCGGCCGCGTGCATCGCGAGCAGCGCATCGGTGCCCCGTGATCGCCTGGACTCGCGGGGGCCATCCGATGTGCGGTGATCGCGTGCCATCCACTGGGAAACGATCTCCGGCCATTGCGGGTCCCGGTCACGCCGATGCAAATACCCGCAGCGCAGGCATGCGGAATGACCGGGAACGACGAGCGGTCCGATGCTGGCGCGACCGCGGTAGGCCACGACGGGCAGGTGGGGTCGAGACTGAGCCGCCGGGGGCATCCAGGCGAGTGCGGACTCCGAGGATTCCGGCAGCGTCACCGCGCACGCGATCGTTATCGCCGACGAGGCGGCTTCCTGGTCGCCGTGTGCCAGTTGGAAGCCGCTCGCACCCAACACGGAAGTAACGACGGAAGCGATTGCCGCGTCTCCTTGCACGTCGACGACTGTCGCCATGCGCGACGCCAGCGCCGTGGGCGGGTGGTCGTGCCAGCGCGCGAGAGACGCGAGCTCGGGTGCGGCGTCGAGCCGCTGCTGGGGCGTGAGCCACCAGCACTCGGTCGAATCGTCCAACGCTCCAACGGACCGTGCGTGCGCGATCAACTCTCGGGCGCGATCGGGGTTCCCGGGAAAAGCCGCCAGGGCCTCGTCGTCGTGACGAAAACTCCACAAGCGCCCCAGCCAATCTGTCTCTGCGGTAGATGCGGCGAATGCAGCCGTATCGGCGAGCTGGGCCAGCCGCCCCGTGCGTCGAATGATGGGAGTGTCCGAGCGAAGGCTCGGACAGGTGTTGCGTGGCATGAGGCAACGGTGCTCAGCATCGACTGTGGAGGGCGACGTGCAATCCACAGCCACCATCAGCTAGGGGTCGGCAATCGTGGGGATGCCGACGATGGTGGTCGTGTTGACGACGGCGGTGACTACGAGCAGAAGTCGACGATGACCTCGGCCAGAACGCTTGCGCACGTCACCACGTCCTCGATGTCGACGTACTCGTCGGGTGCATGCGCCACGCGCGTGTCACCCGGGCCGTACTGGACGGTTGGAATACCACCCATGCCGACCAGCAGACGCAGATCGGACCCGTACGGTCCACCGTAGGTTTCCGGGGCGTGCCCGGCCGCACGAGTGTGGGTGTCGCGCACGACAGAGACGATGTCCGCGTTCGGATCTGTTCGGCCTGCGTGGAATTGACCACCCCACCATTGGACCGTGACGGGGTGCTCGCGCAACCAGGCATCCGAACGACACACCTCGGCGACTGTCGCTTCGAATTCGGCGCGAGCGTTGTCCGCCGACTCGTCCAGGGCCACGCCGAGCCGGCCCTCCGCCACGAGGAGATCGGGCACCGTGGACGCCCAATCACCCGCGTGCACTGTTCCGATGGACAGTGGATACGCGACCGGCCACCGCTGCATCAACTCGTCGACCGATGCGTTGCGCACGGCCTCCAGATGGGACAGCGCGGCGAGAACGGGGACAAACTTCTCAACCGCGCTGACACCCTCGGATCGGCGAGATGCATGAATGGCCGCTCCGTTGACGGTCAGACGAAAAGTCAGCGCGCCGGCGTTCGCCGGCACCAGGTCCAGATCAGTGGGCTCGGGAACGATGCACCCGGCGATGGGTGTGCCGGAGAGGTGTTCGAGAGCCGCGTACGTACCCAGGCCCCCGTCCTCTTCGCCGCTGACGGGGCAGAGCAACACGTCCCCACGTAACCGCACGCCCGATCGGCGAACAGCCCGGAGCGCTTCCCACGCGGCGACGAGTCCAGCCTTCATGTCGCAGGCGCCGCGGGCCACGACGACATCGCGGCCGTCGCGCGGCATGGTGCGGGGAACAAAGGGATCGCCCGTCCACGCACCGATGTCTCCCGGGGGAACCACATCGGTGTGACCGTCGAACAGCAACGTCCGGCCGCCACCACTGCCGGGGAAACGGGCGACAACTCCGAGTGCGCTCCGGCGCTTCACTTCCATTCCGGGAAAATCCGACCGTGCTGCCGTGGCGTCGACGTCGATGTCCCATGTCGTCACCTCCAAACCCTCGCCGGCCCATCGGTCGGCAAGGTGGCTCTGGGCGTCCACCTCGGCCGGGGTCCCACCCAGGGAGGGAATGCGCAAGAGTTCGTCCAGGTCGGCCAACAGTCGCTCGCGATCGATGAACGATGCCGCACCGCCCGGCAGTGATCGCCGGCCCGCGGCGGCTTGGTCGTGGGTGTCTTCGCCGGAGTCTCGGCGGGAATGGTCAGGTGAGTCGGATCTCGCTGTGGCCACGGGGCCATTGTTGTCAGGTGCCCAGGGCTGACTGCACGGGTGGGACGAATCGATCCGAAGCCCGTGAAAGAAGCGTTCGGGGGTCACCAAAGGGCATTCTTTGTCCAGATTGTCCGAATATATGTACGCGGCACGGTGCTTTGCGGCCCTCAGACAGGGGTAGTGCTGCCCTAGGGTGAAATGGCCCCCACGGGGCATCAGGTGGCACCAGCCACCGACCGCTGTGGCGGATGATCGGCAAGGAGGGCCCCATGGCCGAGGAATACACAGGCGAGGCGTACTGCGTGAAGTGCAAGGAGAAGCGCGAGTTCACCGGTCACGTCGAGGAGAAGAACAGCCGCCGCTTCGCCAAGGGCATCTGCCCGGTGTGCGGCACCAAGGTCACCCGCATCCTGGGCAAGGCCTAGTTCGCCGAAGGCGACCTCCGCTCAGAAAGTTCGGTCGCCACGAGTTTTTCTGTAAGGCCCGGACCCCTGGCGACATGCCAGCGGTGTCCGGGCCTTACGCGTGCGGTTACCGTGGGGCTATGAGTACGCCCTTTGGCTTCGGAGCACCCGGTTCTGGTGACAACCCCTTCGACATGAATGCGTTCGGTCAAGCCCTGCAGCAACTCGGCCAGATGATGCAGTCGGCCGGTGCCCCGGGAGCGGACGGCCCGGTGAACTGGACGGTCGTCGAGGACGTGGCCCGCAAAGCCGTCTCGTCAGCCGGTGATCCGTCTATTTCCGACGGGCAACGAGAGGCGATCTCCTCTGCGGTGGCTTTGGCGGAGTTGTGGCTGGACGAGGTGACGACTTTCCCCGCCGCGGGAAGCCCGACGCAGGCGTGGTCTCGCTCCGATTGGCTGGTCACTACCGGCCCGGCATGGAAGCGGATCGTGACGCCCATCGCCGAACACGTCACCGGAGCCGTCGCCGGCCTCACACCGGAAGGCACCGACCTGTCACAGATGTCGAGCGACGAGCTCAACGCGGCACTGCCGGCGCAGCTGAGAGACATGATGCCCGACGGCATTCCCCCTGATTTCATGCAAATGCTGCAACCGATGATGGGCATGGTGCAGCAACTCGGGGCTGCGGCCTTCGCCATGCAGGTGGGCCAGGCGTTGGCTGCCCTCTCGGACCAGGTTCTGTCTGCCTCCGATATCGGGATCCCTCTGACGGAGACTCCCCAGACCGCCGTTCTAGCCAACAACGTCGCGTCCTTCTCCGAAGGGCTGGAGGTCTCGGCATCCGATGCCCTGATGTACATCGCACTACGCGAGGCCGCCCATCAACGCCTCTTCGTGCACGTGCCGTGGCTGGCAGCCCGTGTGCTTGGAGCGGTCGAGCAGTACGCGCAGTACATGCGCGTCGACTCCGAGCGCTTGTCCGAAGCTATGGGTGGCGTCGACATCTCCAACCCCGAGGCGCTGCAAGAGGTGCTGGCCGGGGGCTTGCTCGCGCCTGAGGACACACCCGAACAAAAGGCTGCCGTCGCCCGACTCGAAACCCTGCTGGCGTGCATCGAAGGATGGGTGGACGAAGTGGTGTCGCAAGCCAGCGGCGAGAGGCTCCCCGCCAGTGCAGCGCTCACCGAAGCCATGCGTCGCCGCCGCGCCGCCGGGGGACCGGCAGAGCGAACGTTCGCCGCCCTCGTGGGAATGGAACTTCGGCCACGGGCCCTGCGCGAAGCGCACACCGTCTTCGCCGCCATCCGTAGCCAGCGAGGAGCCCAGGCGCGAGACGCCCTGTGGGCGCACCCGGACTTGTTGCCTACCACCGACGACCTCGAGGATCCGCTCGGTTTTGCCCAAGGTTCCGGCGCGGTCCCCGACACGATCGAGGGGCTCGAGGCTCCCGGCGGCGAATCCGGAAACGAATCCGGCGACGGCTCCACTCAGTGACACTTGAGGCTGACGCACGATCGGCTCTGACGGCCTTTTCGCACCAGGATCCGGATCAACGAGCACTCGCTGGGGAGTACCAGGAATTTCTCGACGCCCACGAGGACGGCGTGTGGCGTTCCTGCCGGGTGGGGCACATCACCGCGAGCGCGTTGGTCATCGAAGAACAAGGCCGCGGTGTCCTGCTCACGCTGCACCCCAAGGTCGGTCGCTGGTTGCAGCTCGGAGGCCATCTCGAACCTGCGGATGCATCGGTGCTCCACGGCGCGGTGCGTGAGGTGCGCGAGGAAAGCGGGATCGCCCGGGGTCGCATCAGCAGCGTGCCGGTTCGACTCGATCGGCACGATGTTCCGTGCGGTCGTGACGATGATGGGCGAGTGCTGGCCAGCGTGCATTGGGATATGCAGTTTGTTGTTGTCGTGCCGAACGCGATTCCCCCGGTGATCAGCGACGAGAGCGACGACCTGGCATGGTTCCCGAGCCTCTCGCTGCCGGATGTCGATGCCTCCGTTCAGGCCCTTTGCGACGACGCCGAGCGCGCCCTGTCTTCGCCCCAGGATCGTGGTTCAGAACCGATGTGGGTGTCCTTCGGGTGAACGATCACGTCGCCATCTGTTAACGAATTTTTGTCCACACCCTGGGGGTAGTCGTTGCCTCCTGGATTGCAGCCCCAGCGAGTGTCTTCCTCACGTTTTCCACATCCGTATGCACGAATAGTCCACACGTCGTCCCCGCCTTTCCCCCAGTCTTTCCCCAGATGCGTCCACAGGTCCGGTGAACAATTTCGCGTCATGGTTTGACGAGGCCCCTCGACCGTCCCTAACGTCTCAGTGTCGAAGCCCCCGGGATAACGGGTGGACGCACGCAAGGGGAAGGCGCGTGTCCGCTACGCGACCCGGGGGCTTCACATTTTCGTGGCCCGCGCCTGGCGCGAGGAGTACGTTCATGTGCACAGAGATTCGATCGTCGGTCTCCGACAGACGGTCTCCGGCAAAAGAGCAGCGCAACACCGAGGTGGATGGAGCAGGAGTGGGCATGATCGATGCGTCTGCCGAGGAATTCAGCACACTCGAGTCCATTCAACGCCGCGTGCTCTGGCTCGCGGTGCGCATGATCGATCACGCAAACAACGAACGCCCCAACGTCGACGGTGTGAAAGTGGGGGGACACCAAGCCTCGAGTGCCTCGGTCGTCAGCATGATGACCGCACTGTTCTTTCATCACCTCAACAGCCACGACAGGGTCGCGGTCAAGCCGCATGCTGCGCCGGTTTTCCATGCCATCCAGTACTTGATGGGAAATCTGGACCGTTCCTATTTGACGACGTTGCGGTCGAAGGGGGGTCTGCAGTCGTATCCCTCCAGGACAAAAGACCCCGACTCGGTCGACTTCTCCACCGGATCCGTCGGACTCGGGCCCGCAGCCCCATTGTTCGCCGCTGCGACACGTCGCTACGTCGATGCACACTTCGGGAATCGACCCCCCGCGCGCTACATCGCCATGGTCGGTGACGCCGAACTCGATGAAGGCAACATCTGGGAGGCGATCGCCGATCCGGCCACGCAGGGCCTGGGCAACGTCATGTGGGTTGTCGATTTCAACCGGCAATCTTTAGACCGAGTGGTTCCTGGGGTGCGCCTCGAGCAGTGGACCGGACACTTCGAGTCTGCCGGCTGGCACGTCATCGAACTGAAGTACGGCAAGAAACTGCGACGCGCCTTCGCGACGCCCGGTGGCGATGCTTTGAGGTTGTGGATCGATGAAATGTCTAACGAGCAATATCAGTCGCTCTTCGGACTTGATCCCGCGGAGGTTCGACAACGCTTCTTGGAAAACGCCCCCGAGGCGGTGCATCAATTCTTCTCCGGCATGGACGACCACGAGATGGCCGACTTGGTCAAAGACCTCGGTGGCCATGATCTCGAATCGCTTGCCGACGCTTTCGTCGCCTGCGACAAAGAGGTAGATCGACCGAGCGTTGTCTTCGCTTACACGATCAAGGGATGGGGCCTGCCGATGGCGGGCCATCCTCGTAACCACTCGGCGTTACTGACTGCCGAGCAGATCGACGACTTCCGACGCGCTGTGAACCTGACCGAAGAAGACGAGTGGGACCGCTTTGATGCGGGATCTGCAGAAGGCATCGTGTGCAACGAGCGGCGCGAGGTGCTGCACCGACCGCCGGCGTCAGCGCACCTGGACATCGCGGTTCCGTCCCACGTGGGTATCCGATCCTCGAAACCCATGAGCACTCAAGAAGCGTTCGGACGCATCATGGTTGAACTAGCGCGGGACGATTCGCTACGCCCCTACGTGGTCACTACCGCCCCCGACGTCGCGACGAGTACAAACTTGGGCGGCTTCATCAACAAGGTCGGTGTGTTCAGCCCGGTGGAGAAGCGCCAGTGGTCCGAGGATCCGGTCATGAAATGGGCAGAAGGCCCGCAGGGCCAACACATCGAGCTGGGTATTTCGGAAATGAATCTGTTCTTGCTGCTCGGTCAGCTCGGGCTTTCTTGGGATCTGTCCGATCAGCCGCTCATACCGGTCGGAACGGTGTACGACCCATTCGTCCTCCGCGGCCTGGATGCCTTCATCTATTCGGTGTACTCGGGATCGCGGTTCATCGTTGCCGGAACGCCCAGTGGCGTGACCCTGGCACCGGAGGGTGGCGCTCATCAATCCACCATCACACCCAGCGTGGGGCTGGAGCTTCCGAACGTCACGTACATCGAACCCACCTACGGCGCCGCCCTCGATTGGCTGCTGTGCGACGCCGTATTTCGTATCGCGGCGGGGAACACCGACGCGCAGACCGCCGCGCCGTTCGACGATGGCGCCTACTACTTCCGGCTTACCACTCGCCCTATTGACCAGAGCGCCTTCGCGACGGCACGTGAGCGGCTCGGCGAGCCGGTGCTTCGCCGTCAGGTCTTGTCGGGCGGGTACCGATTGATCGACGCGTTCACCACCTACGACAATCTCGGGCGCTTTAAGGAAGAAGGTCACTCGGTGCCCGTGGTGCATCTGGCAGCCACGGGGGCGGTCATGCCGGAAGTCCTTGAAGCATCGCGTGAGTTGGCGGAAGAAGGCGTAGCTGCGCACGTCATCGACATCACAAGTGCTGATCGCTGGTACCGCGCCTGGCAGCGCACCCTGCGACAAGGGGTGCGCACTGCCACCACGCCAAGCGCGCCAGGAGCACTCAGGGGTGCTTTCCCCGATCGTGCACCCATCGTCACCGTTCACGATGGTGCGAGCCACTCGCTGGCGTGGCTGGGATCGGCGATGGGCGTGGCCTCGGTCAGTCTGGGAGTCGACAGTTTCGGGCAGAGTGGAACGGTTCCGGACCTGTACCAACTGTTCGATCTGACTCCGGGATCGATAGTCAACGCCGCCTTGGGTGTGCTCGAAGCGCAGTCGTGACAACAGGGCCGGATCGTGCGCAGGACAGCTAGTCGGGGGTGCGGATCGCAGCCTGGGTGATGCTGGCGTACTCTCGCAAGAACGAGCCCGCTGTGGATCGCTCGCCAGAGCAAAGGCGTGCCAATCCTGTGGGCGAGTGTGGGTCAGGCAGAAAGGACTACGCGGTGTCGGCTCTTGTGTGGTGGGCGATCCCTCTTGCCATCACGGCCCTGGCCGTCGCCTTCGTCGCGTTGAGATCCCGGGTCGCCGAGCCGGAACCGGACCCGATGGCCGAGCGCCTACGACTTCGCGAGGCGATGGAGCGGTCGTCACGCCCTGCTAGGCGTTCCTCGGGTCGTTCTCCAGACACTCCGCGCTAGTGGCACGCCGGATACCGGGCCCGCGGGAATGGCGGGAGCACGTTCACGCCATGGGCCCACGTGCACGGGTCGCCCTCGTGAGTGCGATATCGCTGGCCGCTTTGGTGACGGTGGCACTGCTCTTACCGGTGCCGTACGTGAAACTGGCGCCCGGGCCCACCTTCAACGTGATCGGCGAATCAGACGGAGAACCGTTCCTGTCGATCAATGGCACGACGACCTACCCGGTGAGCGGAAATCTGGATATGACCACCGTGCGCGAGTCGGGCGGCCCCAGAGGCGGGCTGACATTCGTTGAAGCAATCGGAGCCTGGTTCAGCACCGCCGATGCGGTCGTGCCACGCGAGCTCATCTATCCCGACGACGTTACCGGTGACGAAATACGCCAGCGCCAGGCTCGCCTGTTCAGCACCTCCGAATCCGACGCCATCGGCGCCGCTCTGAACTATCTGGAGATTCCTGCGACCACCGAAGTTGTCCTCACGGTCGTGTTCGATGACGCACCCGCGGGTCAGAGTCTGCAACCGCGGGATCAGGTGGTGGCCATCGATGGGGTGGCGATCGAGCAACCCTCAGATGTTGTCAATGCGATCCAAGCCGAACCGATCGGAACGACTTTCGTGTTCAACATCGAGCGCAACGGCGAGTCGATCGAGGTCGAGATCACGTCGGAAGAGAATCCCGACCGACCAGGATCCCCATACATCGGCGCGATAGTCGGCATCTACTTCACGCCTAATTTCGACATCGACTTCACTCTGCAGGATGTGGGAGGGCCCAGCGCAGGCCTGATGTTCGCGACGGGAATCATCGACAAGCTCACCCCGGAAGACCTCACCGGCGGTGGCCACGTTGCGGGAACGGGCACGATCAAGCCCGATGGCAGCGTCGGGCCGATCGGCGGCATTCGCCAAAAGCTCGCCGGGGCTCGCAATGCCGGGGCAGAGTTGTTCGTGATGCCTGAGCGTCACTGTGTCGAATCCCAAGGTCACATCCCGAAGGGCCTGACGGTGGTGCCGGTGGCCACGTTGGATGACACCGTGGACGCGATTCTTTCCTGGGTCGCCGGTGAGCCGACGGTGACCTGCCCTGCGCAGGACTGATCGTCGCTGGTGTCGTAGGTTCCTCTCGTGACGTTTAACTTCCCCACGGGGGGTGCCAGCCCAGAAGCTCCGGAGCGGCGACGCGGAGGCGTCCTGTTGCCAACCATCGGCGTACTTGCAGCAGTCGTCGTGTCGTTCGTACTGTTCACGGGCTTCTACACCGATTGGTTGTGGTTCACCTCTGTCGACAAGCCGCAGGTGTACACGATCTCGATTCTGACCCGGGGTCTGCTCTTTCTCGCTTTCGGCATCGTGATGGCCCTAGTCGTGCTGTTCGCGACGTGGATCGCCTACCGGATGCGGCCGGCTTTCGCCGGAACCACTCCGGAGCAAGCCAGCTTAGAGCGCTACCGGGAAGCGATCGAACCGTTCAAGGGACGCTTGCTGCTGGGCTTGACGGTTGTTCTCGGGCTCTTCAGCGGACTCGCGGCTTCCGGCGAGTGGGGGCGCTTTCTGCAGTGGCGCAACTCCACACCCTTCGGGATGACGGACCCGCAATTCGGTCTCGATGTGTCCTTTTACACGTTCGAACTGCCGTTCCTGAAGTTCCTGCTCGGATTCGCCTTCGCCGCGACCTTCATCGCCCTGGTGCTCGCTGTCGTCGTGCACTATCTATTCGGTGGTCTGCGTCTGCAGCCGAAGGGTGACCGGGCGACGACGGCGGCGCAGGTTCAAATCTCGATCACCGTGGCCATCTTCTTATTCCTCAAGGCGATCGCGTACTGGGTCGATCGTTACGACCTCGTCATCCAAAGCAGCGATCTTGCGGGCGGATTCACCGGTCTGCAGTACACCGACGTGAATGCAAAGATCCCCGCGCTCAATATTCTGACGTTCGTGGCGCTTCTCGTCGCGGTGCTTTTCTTGTTCAATGCGTTCCGGCGGCAATGGATCATTCCGCTCATCGGTCTGGCCTTGATGGTGCTCACCTCGGTGATCGTGGGTGGCGTCTACCCGCTGATCGTCCAGCAGTTCCAGGTGCGTCCCACCGAGTTAGGCCGCGAGCGCCCGTACATCGAACGCAACATCGAGGCCACGCGGACCGCGTACAAGATCGACGACGCCGAGATCGAAGAGTACGCCGGATCGGTGTCCCCACCGTCGGTGGAGATCGTCGAAGCCAGCGCCGGAACCATCAACAACATCCGCCTGCTCGACCCCGCGGTCGTTTCCCCCACGTACAACCAGTTGCAGCAGATTCGTGGTTACTACTCCTTTAACTCTCGACTCGACGTCGACCGTTACGACCTGCCGGCCGGACAGCGCGGAGCCGTGGTGGCCGCCCGTGAGATCAATCTCGCCGGTATCCCCGACGGACAGCGAAATTGGACGAACGAGGTCGCCGTCTTCACCCACGGCTACGGGTTCGTCTCGGCCTACGACAACACCGCGGAATCCGACGGGACGCCCGACTTCTTCGCCAGCGACATCCCGCCGGTTGGCGAACTCGACCTCGAGCAACCGCGCATCTACTTCGGTGAATTCTCGCCGCCGTACTCCATCGTCGGCGCGCCCGAGGAAACACCGCCGGTAGAACTCGACTACCCGGACGACGCCAGCCCGTCAGGGCAGACCAACACCACCTATCAGGGCTCCGGTGGCGTGGACATGGGAACGCTGTTCGGCCGCCTGCTGTTCGCGACCAAATTCCAAGACACCAACATCCTGCTCTCGGATTTGGTGAACTCTGAGTCGCAAATCATGTGGGACCGGGACCCACTGACGAGGGTTGGGAAAGTCGCTCCGTGGCTCACCTTGGACCAGGACCCATATCCGGTCGTGGTCGACGGACGAATCAAGTGGATCGTCGACGGTTACACCCTGTCCAACGATTTCCCCTACTCCACCCGTGTGTCCCTGGCTGAAGCGACAGCGGACTCCATCAGCGGGGCAAACTTTGCCGCCGGACTGATTGCCCGCGATCGCATCAATTATATGCGCAACTCGGTGAAAGCCGTCGTCGATGCGTTCGAAGGGACCGTCAGTTTGTATGCGTGGGACGAAGCTGACCCTGTTCTGAAGACCTGGCGCAAGGCATTCCCGGACGTCGTCGAACCGCGGGCGGATATGCCGGACGACATCATCGAGCACGTGCGGTATCCCCAAGATCTGTTCAAGGTTCAGCGCACCGTAACGACGCGCTACCACGTCACCGATGCCTCGACCTTCTACAACGGCACCGATGTGTGGATCGTGCCGTTTGATCCGACCGTCACGCCCGCGCAGGTCTTCCAGCCGCCCTACTACTTGACGCTGCAGATGCCGGGTGAAGCGTCGCCGGCCTTCTCCTTGACCACAACGTTCGCTCCGCAACGGCGACAAACCCTCGCAGCATTCATGGCGGTGAACTCCGCTCCCGGGGAGGACTACGGAACAATCCGCGTTCTGCAATTACCGTCGAATACGACCATACCCGGCCCGCAACAGGTGCAGAACAATTTCGAGTCCGACCCAACAGTCTCCTCGCAGTTGTCGCTTCTGCGCCGAGGCGGGTCCGAGATCGAGTTCGGCAACTTGCTTTCTCTGCCGTTCAACGACGGGTTGCTGTATGTCGAACCGGTGTATTTGCGGGCGGCTGCAGACGGTTATCCGTTGCTGCGGAAGGTGCTCGTGGGGTACGGAGCCAACGTCGCTTTGGACGACACGTTGACCGGGGCTCTACGCCAGGTCTTGGGGTCCTCACCGGTTGCCGAGCCCGAGCCGGACCCGATCCCTGAAGAAGGCTTGGATCCACAACCCACCCCGGAACCAACCGTGCCGCCATCCACTGGTGACCCGGTCACGGACTTGACGATCGCCATTGACGACGCCCAACGCGCCTACCAAGACGGTCAAGATGCCCTCGCGGACGGTGACTTCGCCGCCTACGGAGAAGCCCAGGATCGACTGGCAGAGGCCCTCGCGCGGGCTGCTCAGGCGGAGGCTCAAATCACCGGTGGTGGCGCGGCCGCGCCACCCGATAGTGGAGGCGATGAAGTGGTCGATGAAGGTGTACCCGACGAGACGGTTACCTGACCCGATCAATGACTCGCGCTGCGAGTCGCGTATCCTTGAAGGCCTACAGCGTCAAGCAGCGCGGGGTGGAGCAGTTCGGTAGCTCGCTGGGCTCATAACCCAGAGGTCGCAGGTTCAAATCCTGCCCCCGCTACGAGAGCCGGAGCCCAGGGCAGATGCCCTGGGCTCCGAGCATTTCGCGGATGTCTTCGCGAGCCTTGGTTGGATCGAGAAGGGATCGTCAGGAGCCGACGGGGGCTGCCCCTGAGAAGGGGAACTGCTGCGCGGATCCATCCGCCCACGGCTGGTACGTCGGTTCCAGGCGCTTGGATGCCCGTTCGGCATCAAGAAGCTTCCGCATCACCGCAAGCGTGGGCTGGTGCTCCACTATCCCGTAGAGGTTGAGCAACTCCGTTGGGTCGCGGCTGAGGTTGTAGAGCTCGAATTGATCGTCCGGTGGCGCGATCTCGCGTGTCAACGGTCTGAACGGGAAGAGAAACCGTCGGAGGGGTGGTTGACGCGGCCGTTTCAGGCCCGCCGACGGGACGCTCTGTTGCGGCAGCGGGCGAAGCCACCCCCAAAGGGGTAGTGAGGGCGCCGACGGCAAAAAGTGTGCCGATGGCTCGCAGTCGCGAGGGACCGGCTTGATCGCGGGCCATAATCGAGGTTAGCCCCGCACAGACACGCGCGCCCGACCTTCGCAGAATCCGGGAGTGGTGAAGGAGGTGAGAACGGGAGAGGCGTCGACCTACGACGGGGCCTGCAGCATCTCCTTGGCGTCTCGGCGCACCTCGTCAGGACTGGTCTGAGGTCCGTAGCGCTTGACGGTTGTTCCGTCTGGCCACACCAGGAACTTGGTGAAGTTCCACTTGATGGCCGATCCAAGAAGGCCGTTGGTCCGGTCTTTCAGGAAAGAGAACACCGGGTGGGTCTTGGAGCCGTTGACGTCGACCTTCGTGGAGAGTGGAAAAGACACTCCATAGGTGGTTTCGCAGAATTCCTTGATCTGATCGTCATCGCCCGGCTCCTGGTTGGCGAATTGGCCGCAGGGGAAGCCAATGACGACAAGGCCCTCGGGTCCGAGCTCGGAGTAGATTTCTTGGAGCCCCCGATATTGGGGGGTGAGGCCGCACTTGCTCGCGGTGTTCGCGATCAGCATCGGCTGTCCTCGGAATTGCTCTAAAGGCACCTCATCACCGATATTCGAGGTGAAACTGAGGTCGTAGATTGAATCCGGCATACCTCTATTGTCCTCTACCACCAGCGTCTACTCTCATGGGCGTGGGCGTTCCGAAGGCAGTCGTCCTCGATGTGAACGAGACCCTGTTCTCCCTTGAGTCCCTAGACGCGTTGTTCGCCGACTGGGGAGTGCCTGACGGTCGAGACCTGTGGTTTGCGCGCACACTGCGGAATGGATTCGCACTCACGTGCGCCGGCTCCTACCGGACCTTCCCCGACGTTGCCGGTAGCGCCCTGATCTCCCTTGCACCCGAACGCCTGGGAGACGAGCACGTGCGAGAGCTTTTCGACGCGTTCGGGCAGTTGACGCCGCACCCGGAGGTGGCAGATGCGTTGGCCCGCGCCAGGTCAGCCGGCATCGACATGGTGACTCTGAGCGTTGGTAACGCGTCGAACGTCGAGCGTTTGTTTCAGCGCGCTGGTATCGCAGACCTGGTCACCCGACATCTGTCCTGTGAGGATGTCCGCCGGTGGAAGCCAGCGCCGGAGCCTTATCTGCACGCGTGTCGTGCACTTGATACCGATCCCGCAGCCACATGGATGGTGGCCGCCCACGCGTGGGATCTCGCCGGTGCGCGCAGTGTCGGCATGAAGACCGCGTGGCTCTCTCGACTGGAAGGGGAGTTCGACGCGAACTTCGGAGCCCCTGATGTGAGCAGACGCGACATGGGTGACGTTATCGACCGTCTCGTCGCGGACTAGCGTTTCAGAATGCATCGCGAGAGCGCGTCCGTCGTCATCGTCGGATCAGGAATGGGGGGCGGCAGCCTGGCGTGGGGTCTGGCGCAGCGGGGGATAGACGTCTTGGTTGTTGAGCGGGGTGGATTCCTTCCGCGTGAGCCGCAGAACTGGTCACCGGAAGCGGTCTTTGTGCAGCGGCGGTACAAGCCGGCTGAAACGTGGCTCGACGACGACGAGCGGGAGTTCGCCCCCGGCGTGCATTACGTGGTGGGCGGCAACACCAAGGTCTATGGATCCAGTCTTCCCCGCCTCCGGGTGGCCGACTTCGAGCAAACGGAATACCCGTCGGGCACGAGTCCGGCATGGCCGTTCCCGTATGCAGATCTCGAGCCGTACTACCAAGCGATAGAAGAACTGTTCAACGTTCATGGAACAACGGGGGAGGATCCGTCTGAGCCGTGGCGGAGTGCGCCCTATCCGTACCCGGCGTTGGAGCACGAGCCATATGTCGACGAGACAATTCGGCGACTACGCGCACAAGGACTGCACCCGTCGAGCACAGCGATGGGTATTGATCTGCGCCCGGGGGGATCGTGCATTCGGTGCAGCACGTGCGATGGTTTCCCCTGTCGCCTCGGGGCTAAGTCCGACGCGGAGACCTGTGCCCTGGTACCTGCTCGTGCGACCGGCCACGTGCGCATCCTCACCGAAGCCAAGGTCGAACGGATCATTGCGGAGCGTTCGGCAGTGACGGCCATCGAAGGAACGCTCCGTGGCGAACCGTTCAGCATCGAGGCGGGAGCGTTCGTCATCTCTGCGGGGGCGGCCAATAGTGCCGCCCTGCTGCTGAAGTCCGCGAACGATCATCACCCCGCCGGGCTGGGCAACTCCACGGGGCTGGTGGGTCGCAACTACATGGTGCACAGCAACACGCACATTGCGGCGGTGGACCCGCGTCGAACAAACGACGTCGTCTTCCAAAAGACGATGGCAATCAACGACTTCTACCGGGATCTGGGAGATGGCATTCCCGGTGGCACGATCCAACTGATCGGCAAAGTGCAAGGGTCGATGATGAAGACTCACGCGACTAAAGTTCCGCTCACGGTCCTGAATCAGGTGGCGAAGCGAAGCCTGGAATGCCTGGTCATGAGTGAAGATCTACCGAGCCCGCACAATCGCGTGACCGTCGACTCACGCGGCCGCATCCATGTTTCGTGGCGGCGATCAAACTACGACCGGCACGAGCTGCTGCTTGCGCGCGCGAAGAAGATTCTGCGAGGCGCGGGTTACGTGGGCATCTTCGAGCAACGCTTCGATATCGCCCTGAACTCGCACATGTGCGGGACGGCTGTGGCGGGATCGGATCCCACGACCAGCGTCCTAGACCCGTGGTGCCGATCGCACGAGATCGCGAACCTCTTCGTCGTCGACTCGTCGTTCTTCCCCTCCAGTGGCGCCCAGAATCCGGCTCTGACGATCGGAGCTCAAGCGTTGCGCGTCGCGGCTGAGGTTGATTGGGCGGCCGCGGGCTAGTTTTGCCACCTGAACGCGTCAGGAAGCGCGGAATGACGAGATGACGGGCGGCACGAGCATGGGGCTTCGCGTAGTGACGGCGAATGTCAATGGAATCCGGGCGGCCGCTCGCCGCGGTGGACTTCAGTGGCTCGCCCGCACTCGCGCGGACGCCCTGTGTGTGCAGGAGGTTCGTGCAACCCGAGCACAGGTCGAGGAAGCCTTGGCCGATTCCCCGTTGTCCTCGTGGCACGTGGCGTTGTCTGAAGCACCCGAGAAGGGTCGTGCCGGGGTGGCGGTGCTCACTCCCAGGGAGCCGTTGGCGGTTCGAGACTCGTTCCGACAACACGCGGTGAACGGTCAGGGCCGCTGGATCGAAGTGGATCTCGACAACGAGGCCGGCCCGGTGACCGTCGCCAGCGTGTATGTGCATTCGGGGGAGGCCGGAACCGTGAAACAGGAGGCCAAGTACGCGTTTCTGGAAGGCATGGATGCTCGATTGCGCGCACTTGCCCGTCGCGCGAGCGGCAACGGCGTCGATGCGTTGGTGTGTGGCGATTTCAACATCGCGCACCACGAGGTGGACATCAAGAACTGGAAGGGAAATCTTAAGAGCGCTGGCTTCTTACCCGAAGAGCGCCGTTATCTCGATCGGTGGTTCGCAGGACCGTGGACTGATCTCGGCCGCTCGTGCGGAGGGCAGGGGCCCGGTCCTTACACGTGGTGGTCGTGGCGTGGGCAGGCATTCGACAACGATGCTGGCTGGCGGATCGACTACCAGGTGGCGACGCCGGGTCTGGCGGCCCGAGCACGTTCAGCGTCCGTGGGGCGCGCGAAGAGTTACGACGCTCGGTGGAGTGACCACGCCGCTCTCACGGTCGACTTCGACTAGCGGCGGGGAGCATCGCCCTCGACTAATCAAGGTTCCGCCCGGCTGATCGCGGGGTAACCCCTGATCGGCCAAGCGGAGAACTCGTGGTCGAGGCGTCGTCTAGAGAGCGCGGGAGAAGATCGCGTCGATCTCGGCGAGATCCGACGGAGTCAGGGCGTTGCGCCGCTCGCGATCCCAGTCGCGGTAGATCTGCTTGCGCTGGGTGGTTGCCTGATCCTGGCGCATGCCGCCGAGGAGGGAGTGGACGATAGATCCGAGGTGCTTCATGGAGGATCGCTCCTTTTCTGTTGTCGTATCGAGGGTCTCTCGGTTAGGTCCCGATTATGTCGCAGAATTGTCTCAATCGCCAGGCGAGACCCCCGCTTGTGCCGAAATTCACATGCTCGACCCAAGAGCAGTTCAAATGCTGCGCTGCCAGGGAGGTACGTTTGACCATATACCCCTGGGGGTATTAGAGTTTTGTGTTGATGACACATAAACAGCAAGGATGGGATGCATGAATGAGCAGAACGCCGTCCAGGCCGTCATCGTCGATACCCCAGGCTTAGGGGATCGCGGATACATCGTCCACGACGGCCGCCATGCCATGGTCATCGATCCGCAACGCGACACCGATCGCATCGACAAGCTCATCACCGAGCACGGCCTCACGGTTACCCATGTAGCCGAGACGCACATCCATAACGACTACGTGACCGGTGGGTATCACTTGGCCACAGCCCACCATGCGACGTACGTCGTGCCGTCGGGCGTCGACCTGGCATACCTCGGCCAGCCGAACGTTGACATTGTTAGTGATGGCTCCGTCTTCCGCGTGGGTGAACTCGAGGTCGCTGTTGTCCATACTCCCGGCCACACCCCACACCACATCTCTTTCGCCGTGTCCGGCGACGAAAGCACCGGAGATGGACTCCCTGGAATGGTGTTTACCGGCGGGTCGCTGCTGTATGGCACGGTTGGCCGCCCGGACCTCGTTTCGCCGGAATCGACAACGCAACAGGCGCACGATCAATGGCACTCGGCACACAAACTCGTCGACCAACTCGATGGCCGAACCCGGATCTACCCGACCCACGGCTTCGGCTCGTTCTGCTCCTCGATTCAAGCAACCGGCACGGAGTCCTCACTGGAGCAGGAGCGTCAGACCAACCCAGCCCTAACCCAAACGGAGTCCGACTTCGTGGACATGCTTCTGGCTGGACTCGACGTCTTCCCCGCCTATTACGCCCACATGGGTCCGGCCAACGCGGCGGGTCCAGCTGGCGTCGACCTGTTGGCACCCGAGCCGGCGGAGGCGGCCGAGTTGCGTCGGCGCATCGAGGCCGGGGAGTGGGTCGTGGATCTGCGATCGCGAGCGGTGTTCATGCCTGCGCACGTGCCCGGCTCCATCAACGTCGACCTCAGCGGATCGTTCGTCAACTATCTCGGCTGGATGATTCCGTGGGGAACACCGGTCACACTCATCGGTGACACGAGCGACCAGGTGGCCGCCGCGCAACGCGAAATCGTCCGGATCGGCATCGACCGGCCGGTGCGACAGGCCGTGGGTGATGTGACTTCCTGGATGTCGGAAGGACACGCTCCGGCGTCGATCCGACGGATAGATTTCGCGATGCTCGCGGCAGAGTGGCAGCCCGGCTCGAGCGACATCGTCCTCGATACGCGGCAGATCCTCGAGTGGGAGTCGGCCCACATCAAAGACGCCACCTTCATGCCCTTCTACGACGTGGCCGCACGCATCGACGAGATTCCACGGCAGGGCGCGGTTTACGTCCATTGCGGATCGGGCTACCGAGCAGCCGTTGTTGTCTCGCTGATGCGCAATCTCGGCTGGCAGAACGTTGTCCACGTCGACGACGCCTTCGGCAAGGCAGCGGCCGCAGGGCTGGAAATCGTCAGTGAGGAAGCACCTGAGCGCGAGCCCGGATGGACCTGGACCGCCTCACGGGCCGGCGTGCGCACATTCACACCCGGTGCAGTGCCCGGAGGCGTGAGCGTCTGACTGTGGCGACGACCGATCGGCCTTTTGTGTTCGAAACGTTTCGTTAGATATCACCCGGAGGCACGGAAAAACGTGCGCCTTCGGGTAACTCGCGCCAACTAAAGCCCGGTCGCGCCAAATGTGCCACGATGGGCGAGGTCGCGGTCGTTTCGGTAGTTGTCTCCGCGGTCGATTCGAGCATCGAAGGAGGCCTGGTGAGACAGCGCACGAGTCGTCGCGTGACGTTCTCACCGAAGGTATTCATCCCGCTGACCCACCTGTGCCGAGACCGCTGCGGTTACTGCACGTTCGCGCAATCCCCGCGACACCTCCCGGCCCCATACCTGACCTTGGATCAGGTCGAAGCGATCGCGACCCAGGGTGCACTTGCCGGATGCCACGAAGCTCTGTTCACCCTCGGCGAGTACCCCGAAGATCGTTACCCGCAGGCCGCTGCCTGGCTCGATGAGCACGGATACGCGTCGACGGTGGACTACCTGATCGCTGCCTGTCGACACGTACTCGAGACGACGGGTTTGCTCCCGCACGCTAATGCGGGCGCCCTATCAAAGGATGACCTCGCGCGGCTGCGCACCGTGGCGCCGAGTCAGGGAATGATGATCGAATCCCTCAATCCGAACCTCGCTGCGCACCGAGGAGCCCCCGATAAGGATCCGCCGCGCCGTTTGGCGACGTTGGAGTGGGCCGGGGAGTTGTCCATCCCCTTCACCACAGGGATTTTGGTCGGCTTCGGGGAGTCCCGCGAGGACCGCATCGAGGCTCTCGAAGCGATCGCGTCGAGCCATGGACGTCACGGCCACGTGCAGGAAGTCATCGTTCAGAACTTCGTACCCAAAGACGGGACGGCCATGCGTGATGCGCCCGCGTGCTCGATGGACGATCTCGTCGAAGCGATCCAACTAGCGGCATCGATCCTGCCGGCGGATATTCACGTACAAGCCCCACCGAATCTCGTCGACGACATCGGAGCGCTTCTCGACGCGGGCATCGACGACTTCGGAGGAGTCTCACCCGTGACGGCGGACCACGTGAACCCTGAACGCCCTTGGCCGACTTTGGATGCGCTGGGTGCTGCGACAGCGTCGCGCGGACTCGAGTTGGCGCCGCGGCTCACCATCTACCCGGAGTTCGCGCGCGACGCCCATCGTTGGTTGGACGAAGGTCTGCGCTTCGCCGTCCTGGATCGAAGCGACGCGGAGGGTTTGGCCCGAGACGACCCGGGGTCGGTGTTCCCGGAGACCTACGCCGACGCCGTCAACGTCGGAACGGGAGCCGAAGTGGTTCAGATCGGACGCCGGTCCAGCGCGTGGTACTCGGGAGCGGACCGGGCACCCACCACGCTCATTCCGCACAACGTTTCCATCGGCGGTGCCGTCCGCGAGGTGCTCGACGGTGTCTCCTCAGGACAGCGGGTCGAAGCCGACCAACTCGCGATCTTGTTCGCGGCCCGCGGGCGCGAAGTGCCGGCGATAGCCGAGCTCGCGGACGAACTAAGGGCGAAGGCCAATGGCGACACGGTCACCTTCGTTCGTAACCGCAACATCAACTACACAAATGTCTGCACATACAAGTGCACCTTCTGTGGTTTCTCCAAGGGTCCGCTGTCGTTGAACCTTCGTGGACGCCCGTACCTTCTCGATGATGAGGAAATCGTTGCTCGAGTTGTGGAGGCAGCGTCCCGCGGAGCAACCGAGGTGTGTCTCCAAGGCGGAATTCACCCAGACTTCGACGGCGACTACTACGTGCGTGTCACGAAGTTGGTGAAGGAAGCCGTCCCGACCATGCACGTGCACGGCTTCACGGCGCTCGAAGTTCTGGAGGGCTCGCGCCGACTCGGTGAGCCCCTCGAGTCCTACCTCACTCGGATGAAAGAAGCAGGACTGGCATCGCTGCCCGGGACTGCAGCTGAGATCTTGCACGACGACGTACGGGCGATCTTGTGCCCGGACAAGGTGACGACGGACGAGTGGTTGATGGTCCACGAAACGGCGCATTCCCTCGGCTTGCGGTCGAACGTCACGATCATGTTTGGAAGCGTCGAGCACCCCGAACACTGGATTGCCCACATCCTGGCAACGCGAAATCTCAATGACCGCACGGGTGGTTTCACAGAGTTCATCCCCCTTCCGTTCGTGCACATGGCCTCGCCGGTTTACTTGAAGCGCGCAGCCCGTCGGGGGCCGACGTGGAGGGAAGTTGTCTTGATGCACGCCATAGGTCGGATTGCCTACCGCGGCTCCATCGACAACGTGCAGGCCTCCTGGGTCAAGTTGGGTATCCCTGGAGTGCTGCAGTTGCTGCAGGGGGGAGTCAACGACGTCGGTGGCACCTTGATGGATGAAAATATTTCACGTGCCGCAGGCGCTACTCATGGGCAAGGGCTCGACCCAGACGACCTCCGCGAGCCGCTGCAGCACGTCGGTCGTCGTTTGATCGAACGCACTACGTTGTATAAACCCACACTCGATGTTCAGGAGGTTGCGGGATGAAGATCCGCTCGATCCACACAGGAATTCACGAAACCCACCGGGAGGCCGGCGCGGACATCAGCCCCGCGACGGTGGTGGCGACCGCTGCCGTCGTTGTCGAGAATCCGCACGCCGGGCGGGGCCGCGTCGATGACCTCGACGAACTCGAAGCGCTCGGGGCGGAATCCGCGCAACTTTTGATTGACAAATGCATCGCCGCATTGCAGTCGGTGGGTCTCACCGGAGCCGACGTGCGTGGCTACGGCAAGGGCGCCATCGTCGGTGTGGACGGCGACAGAGAACACAGTGCCGCCATCTTGCACCCGCGTTTCGGAGCGCCGGTGCGGGCAGCTATCGGGGGAGGAGCTGACATCATCCCCGGCACGAAGAAGTTGGGCGGCCCCGGCGCACCCATCACTATGCCCATCGGGAACAAGGACGACCGATGGGTGTTCGACGACATGGACGCTGTCGACATCGCCATCCCCGATGCGCCCCACGCGGACGAGATCGTCATCGCTCTGGCATTGTCCTGTGGCGGGCGTCCCGGCGCCCGCGTTCGCAAACCCTAAGCGGCAGGAGTAGCAACGGTGTTCAAGGCAATGATTCTGTTGACGAAGCGAGCCGACATGTCTTCGCAGGAGTTCGCTCACTGGTGGCTGAACGAGCACGCGCCTCGTGCGCGCGAGCTACCCAAGGTGCGAGAGATTCGTTTCAATCTGGTCGCTGATGCCGAGGACGTGGACGGTGTTGCGGAGTTGTGGTTCGACTCGCGTGAGGATTTTGAGGCGGCCTATGCAACGGACATCGGCAAGGCGGTAGCTCAAGACTCGCTCGACCACGTGTCGGCGCGGGTGCGCCTTCTGGTCGAGGAGAACCAGATCCTGACGTCGTGACCAAGACGCCTACCCACTACTTCCGAACCCCCGTCACTGCCCCCGGCCCGCTGGGGCAAACGATGGTGCGCTCCATGGGGGCCATTCGGGGCAATCCGCTGAGGTATTTGAACGAGGTGTGGCGGCAACACGGCGACGTCGTCCAGTTCCCTATCCCGCGGCCCCCGACCTATCTGGTCAATAGCCCCGAGGGTGTACGCCGCGTGCTCGTAGACAACGCTCGCAACTACGGCAAGTCGACCATCCAGTACCGCGCCTTGTCGTTGGTGACAGGGGATGGGCTCCTGACATCGGACGGCCCGACATGGCGCTCCCAACGACGAGTACTGCAACCGGCCTTTCACCACGACGCGTTGGCCGACCTCGGTTCCCACGTCGCCGAGGCCACCGCGAGGATCGCGCGCGAATGGCGGGGAATAGACGAACGCACGGTGATCGACGCCGATGCCTTCATGATGAACGCAGCGCTCGAAGTCGTCGCCGGATCGTTGATGAGTACAGACCTCACCGGCCAATCAGCAGAGATCGCCGCTGCGACTCTCGAGGCCCTCGATGTTGTCATCGCCCGGGCGCGCGTTCCGATATCGCCACCATCGTGGCTTCCGACTCCCGCCAATCGCGCACTTAAGCGGTCGGTCGCCCGGCTGGACGCAGCCGTTTCGACAATGATGTCCGCGCGGTCGAGTGACCCGGGAGCAGACCTCCTCGGAATGCTGCTGTCGGTTCGTGACGAGAACGATCAACCGCTCAGCGTCGAGGAAATCCGCGATCAATTGGTCACCTTCATCGTCGCCGGCCACGAAACCGTGGCGAGCGCCTTGGGGTGGGCTTGGGGTCTGCTGGCTGAGCACCCGGCGGTTGCCGATGCGGTGGCGAGCGAAGCTGAAGACGTCGCTCCGGCACGAGCTATCGCCTACAGCGATTTCCCCCACTTGACGTACTCCCGTGCCGTCGTGGAAGAGACTTTGCGCCTGTACCCCCCGGCGTGGTTGATCACCCGGTCCGCCGGATCCGGCGATCGCATCGACGGAGTCGAGATCCCGGCGGGCGCCCTGATCATCGTGAGTCCGTGGCTGCTCCACCGTCACCCGGATTTATGGGACAACCCCGAAGTCTTCGATCCATCGAGGTTTGCCTCGGACGTTCCCCGCTTCACACACATTCCGTTCGGCGCGGGACCGCGCCTGTGTATCGGCCGCGACTTCTCGTATGTGGAAGCGGTGATGGTGATCTCTGAGCTAGTTCGACGGTTCCGGGTGGAGTTCCCCGAAGGTCAGAGTCTTCCGCCGGGGGAGCCGCTGGTCACTATTCGCCCGCGCGGTGGCATGCCCCTGCATGTGCTCCCGCGGTAATGAGTGACATTCGTCCCGCGCGCTCAATAGGCCAGTAGTTCGACGTCAGGAGTGCATCAGGTCGAGAACTGCATCGTGCAGGTGCCCGTTGGTGGTCACCGTCGAAAACTCGACCGTGGGGTCGTCCCATTGCACAGCGGCGCCGGTGAAGGTTGTCGCGCGGGCACCGCTTTCCTCGATGATGGGCACCAGCGCTGCCACGTCGTGCACCTTCAACTCCGGCTCCGCCGCGATATCGATGGCGCCTTCGGCCACCAACATGTGCGACCAGAAGTCGCCGTATCCGCGTTGACGCCACGTAGCGTCCAGAAGTCTGTCGAGAGCTCCTGGATCCCAACCGATGCCATCGGAGAAGCCGAATGAGGCGTCGCCGAGCTGTGACACCCGACTCGCGGATAACGGACCTCGTGCGCGGTCCTGTGATGGTGAGCCGAGCTGTGATGACGTGAAAGCTCCGGAGCCTCGGGTCGCCCACCAACGCCTACCGAGCGCCGGTGCAGACACGACGCCGGTGGTGATCTGATCGCCCTCGCGAACGGCGATCAGCGTCGCCCAGATGGGAACACCACGCACGTAGGACTTCGTGCCGTCGATGGGATCGATGATCCATTCCCGCGTCGAGTCCAACCTGTCCTCCCGCGCACCGAACTCCTCACCGAGAATGGCATCCGTAGGGTGATGGCGTTCCAGGATTCTTCGCAGCTCCGCCTCAACCGCTCGATCTGCGTCACTGACCGGAGTCATGTCCGGCTTGGTCTCCACGACGAGATCGCTCGCCAGGAAGCGATCCATGGCGATCGCGTCGGCCGAGTCAGCCAATGACAAGGCCAAAGAGAGATCGTCCATGGGTAGGGAATCTAGGGCACGCGCCCTGATGCCAGATTCGCGAGGTTCGTGTCACAGCCGCCGCGAGCCCCTAGCCTTTAATCGTGACGAATCCGCTGGACACGGTGTTCGGGCTCCCCACCCACAGCCTCGTCGTCCATGCCGTCGTGGTGCTCCTGCCTCTCGCTTCTCTCGGGGCGATCGCGATTGTCCTTCGGCGATCGTGGGTGCATCGGCTCGGCCTAGCCACGACGATTGTTGGTGCCGTCGCTGTGGCGGCGTCGTGGGTGAGTCGATTCAGTGGAAATCAACTTGCCTCACGCGTTGGATATCCCGATCCGCACTACGGCTACGGGCAGGTGCTGCCGGTCATCGCGACCGTCTTCTTCGCCCTGTGGACCATCTACTGGCTATTTGCGCGCGGTGTGCCGAGAAATCGAACGCGGCCGTGGTGGCTGCTCGTTCTTGGTGGCCTCGTGGTGCTCGTCAGCGTGGTGCTGGTGTGGTTCACGATCCTCACCGGCCACTCGGGATCGGCGTCGGTGTGGGAGGCGATCATCGAGAACACCTCACCGGGTCAGTTCGTCGAGCCTTAGTTTCGACTCTCGCCCTCCGCTCGACTGCGCAAGACCCGTCGTAGGGAGCTCACTCGCGCTGGGTTCACGTCAGGATCGGTGTTCAGGGCGCAGTGTTCCTCATCGTGGGAGCATCCCCGCGGGCAGTTGTCAGACGCGGCGCGCAGATCCGGGAAGGCACGGATGACGCGGTCAAGATCTACATGTGCGAGTCCGAACGAACGGATTCCAGGAGTGTCGATGATCAAGCCGTGACCGGTGAACGGCAGCGCCAGAACACTCGTCGACGTGTGTCGTCCCTTTCCGGTCACCTCGTTCACGCCCCCCGTGGTCCGCTCGGCATCCGGCACCAGTGCGTTCACCATGGTCGATTTGCCCACACCGGAGTGACCGATCAGCACCGTGCGGTGGCCGGCGAACAGGTCGCGAACGTGCGTCGTCACCTCCTTGTTCGCGACTTCCACAACAGGAAGACCGAGCGGCTCGTACAGCGCCATCAACTCCGTCCCGGGAGCGAGGTCTGTCTTGGTGAGGATCAGTAGGGGAGTGATCCCCGCGTCGAAAGCCGCGATGAGCGCTCGATCGATCAAGCCGGTACGCGGCTGCGGGTGGGTGGTCGCGACAACGACGGCGAGTTGATCTGCGTTCGCCACGATCACGCGCTCGACCGGATCAGCATCGTCTGCAGTGCGACGAAGCGTCGTGTCGCGAGGCAGACGACGGACGATGCGCGCGAAATTCTCCCGGCCGTCCCGATGAACAAGCGTCGAGTCATCCATACCGACGACGTCGATGAGGTCGCCCACCACGATTCCCTTACGGCCCAACTCTCGGGCCTTCACCGCATAGTGGCGGTCACCGGAGGCGTCGATGATGGTGAAGCGTCCTCTATCGATGGTGACGACCGTTGCCGATTGTGCCTGGGAGTGGTCGGGTCGGTCCTTGGTGCGAGGCCGACTCTTGGATCGGCCGGGACGGACACGAACGTCGTCTTCGTCGAGTCGTTCGTTGCGATTCACCGCTGATCCGTCACTTGATGACCGCGGACCACAGGTTGGCGAAATCCGGCAGGGTCTTGGCAGTGGTGTCGATGTTCTCTACGTCGATTCCACCCACCCGGGTGCCGATGATGGCGGCCGTGGTTGCCATGCGGTGGTCATCGTAGGTGTGAAAAGTCCCCGCCCGAAGGGTGGACGGCTCGATGCGCAGGCCGTCGCTGGTTTGGCTGATCGAGCCACCCAATCGTGTGATTTCGGTTTCCAAGGCGGCGAGTCGGTCGGTCTCGTGGCCCCGGATGTGGCCGATGCCCCGCAACGTGCTGGCCGAGCGAGCGAAGACGGCAATCGCAGCCATCGTTGGGGCGGTCTCACCGATGGCCGAGAGGTCGACGTCTATGCCGCTGATGCCCTCGCTTTGCGAAGGGCCCTCCACGATGAGTCCCCCGGAATCTTGCATCACCCGCGCGCCGAAGGCGCGCAGCACCTCGAGGACATCGGTGGCGGGCTGGAATGACTCCTGTGGCCAATCACGAACATGCATGCGACCACTGGTGACGATCGCAGCCGCGATGAAGGGCAGCGCGTTGGAAAGATCGGGCTCGATCGTCCAATCGTGAGCCCGGATTTCTTGCGGATCGACATGCCAGGTGAATCGGGAGTGACCAACGACCGGTGCATCCGCGGTCTGGCGAACCTGGACGCCGTGACTGCTCAACATGCGCACCGTCATGTCGATGTGCGGAGTGCTGGGCACGGCCGGCCCCACGTGGTGAATCGTGGCACCGGCGTCGAAGCGGGCGGCCGATAGCAGCAGAGCTGAGACGAATTGGCTGGAGCGAGAAGCGTCGACAATCACCTCTCCGCCCGGAATCGCACCTCGACCATGGATGAGGAAGGGGAGCGTGGCCGTGCCGGCGTCGTCGACCTCCATGCCCACATCACGCATCGCTTCGATCAACGTTGCCATCGGACGCCGGCGAGCAGCGCGATCACCATCGAACATCACGTCGCCTTGAGTGAGTCCGGCGACCGGAGGCAGAAATCGCATGACAGTGCCGGCCAGACCGACATCGATCGATCGAGAGTCCACGGATCCGAGGAAGTGAGGAACCACCTCCAGGGTCATCTTCACTTGGGAATCCCCGTCGAGAACAGAAATCTCCACGCCCAGCGACCTCAAGGCATCGATCATCAATTCCGTGTCTCGTGAGCGCAGTGCGTGCCTGATCGTGCTGGGGCCGTCACTGAGTGACGCGAGGATGAGCGCCCGGTTCGTCATGGATTTCGATCCCGGAACCTGCACAGCAGCATCGATGGCAGTGTGTGCCAACGGAGCGGGCCACCATTGGCTGGGAGCGCTCGCGTCGTCGGTGCTCGTCACGACTTCAGGGTAGTGCTCACCTTGCGTGGGGAAACTCGTGCAGGGCGACGGGTGCCGCTCAGGCGTCCTTGATCGGTTTGCCGTCGGCACCGCGCTTGATCGGCTTGCCTCCACGGGTCACCATAGGTGGCGGAAGACGAAGCCGTCGAAGTTGCAGCGTTCGCATCACCGCGTACAGCATCAGCCCGCGACGATCCGACTTATCGGGGAATTCCTTCTTCGCCCGCATATTCATTTGAATGAGAAGGATGGCGGTATCGATGACGATCAGGGCGGTCACGGCGAAGAACGCCAGAGAGACGAATGATTGGATCGCGGGATTTTGAGCGAATCCCAAGAGCAGAACCGCGATGGCGATGAAGATGAAGTATTCGGCGATGGTGAAGCGAGCATCGACGAAGTTGCGGACGAATCGACGGTTCGCACCGCGATCCCGTGCCGGCATGTAGCGCTCGTCGCCCACCATCATTCCTGCGCGCTGGCGAGAGCGCGCCTCACGCTCGGCCTCCCGGGAGGCCTTCTTGCCGTCTTTGGTTGTGCGCCCCCGGCTCGATGCACGAAGACCCTGTTTGCGAGCCGCCTCGGCTTCTTTGCGCGAGGGAGTTGCGCGACCTTTGGGTGCACGCGAGTCGTCGCGGTCGGGCCGCGGCTCACTGCTCGGCGTGGGCTCCGCGCCGCCCCAGAACTTCGGAAAACCAGCCATGATGCGGTCAGCCTAATGCGCTCAACGCCACCTGCGGGGGCGGGGACAGTCAACATCGACGTCCCCACTTAGGCTGTTGTTAGTTACGCGTATTCGCTGGCGTGCACGACAGAGGAGGGACCCATGGGTCTGTGGCAGCGCTTTACCTTGATCTTCAAGTCGAAGGCATCGAAGGCACTCGACCGTGCCGAAGATCCTCGCGAAACCCTCGACTACTCCTACGAGAAGCAACTGGAGCTGCTGCAGAAGGTCCGACGAGGTGTGGCGGACGTCGCGACGAGCCGCAAGCGGATCGAACTGCAACTCCAGGGCCTGTCACAGAAGGAAAGCACGCTGGAAGAGCAAGCTCGAGCTGCACTGGCGCAGGGTCGTGAGGATCTCGCCCGCGAGGCTTTGACTCGCCGTAGCGGATTGCATGAGCAGATCGCTGACCTGCAGGGTCAGTTGGCGCAACTGCAGCAGCAAGAGGAGAAGCTGACCGTCGCCGCACAGCAATTGCAGTCCAAGGTGGAGTCGTTCCGGACCCGTAAAGAGACGATCAAGGCGACCTACTCGGCTGCCGAAGCGACCACCAAGATCAACGAGGCCTTCGCCGGTATCTCCGACGAGCTCGGCGATGTCGGCATGGCCGTCCAGCGCGCCGAAGACAAGACCGCAGAAATGCAAGCGCGGGCCGGAGCCATTGACGAATTGATGGCGACCGGTGCCCTCGAAGACCCGATGGGCATGGGTAAGGACTCGATCACCGTCGAACTCGAGCAGATGGCCAGCCAGGCAGAGGTCGAATCGACACTGGCGGCGATGAAGAACGAACTCGGTTCGTCAGAGAGCAAACCGGAGATCGAGAACTAGCTCACGAGCGCTATCTGATTTCGGTTTGCGCCGGCGGTGGCGAAGAGAGGGGTCCGACGCTGTGGCGCGCACGCGATACGGCACCGATCGGGGTTTGACGACTCGCATGTTCGGGACCCTGTTCGGCCTCGGGCTGTTGTACGTCGTGCTTGCAGCTGCCCTGTATGCCCTCGGCTTCAGTGCGATCCTCATTCTTGGGCTCAGCGGCGCACTTCTGTTCGGGCAATGGTGGTTCTCGGACACCTTGTCCATGAAGGCGATGCGGGCCGTCGAAGTGACCCCGGAGCAGGCTCCGCAGCTGCACGCTGTTGTCGACCGACTGTGCGCCATGGCGGATATGCCAAAGCCCCGTGTGGGGATTGCCAATAGCGAGGCGCCGAATGCTTTCGCCACGGGACGGTCTCCGAACAGATCGGTTGTCGTGGTGACAACTGGTTTGCTCCGGCGCCTAAACCGTGACGAGCTCGAAGGAGTGCTGGCGCACGAGCTCTCCCACGTGGCTCACCGAGACGTCACGGTGATGACGGTGGCGTCCTTTACCGCGATATTGGCGGGTTTCATGGTGCGCAGTGCGATGTGGGGGTCGATGATGCGTGGCCGACGCGATCAGAACACAGCTTTGGTCTTCATCGGCGTGATGGTGGTCAGCGTCATCGTGTACTGCGTCTCCTATGTGCTGATCAACGCGCTGTCGAGATATCGAGAGTTGGGAGCGGACCGAGGTGCTGCCCTCTTGACGGGCAAACCCAGCGCCCTGGCCAGTGCGTTGACCAAGATTTCTGGAGATATGGCGACCATCCCCACTCGGGATATCCGACAGATGGAGGCGGTGAGTGCCTTCGCCTTCGCTCCGGCTGTCGCTGGAAAGCGCGAATTCACGCTCGAGCAGTGGTTCTCCACCCATCCACCGCTGGAAAAGCGTCTGGCGCAGTTGGCAAGCATCGCCGGGGAGCTCGGGCACCGTTGATGGCGGCGAACTGATGGGCCTACTGGACGCCGTCTTCGGCCGCCGCAAGCCGGTCGGGCCCAACCTCGACTCCCTCTTCGCGATGCCGTCCGCGGCGATCACCGTGCAGGCCGCACTCGATTTTATCCCGACGGGCCGAGCGGCCGTTGCCTTCCGAGCCCCCGAGGGGCGTGCCTTCGCGGAGATAGAAGCCGATGTGCGTGCCCTGCTCGATGCCGACGCAGGCCCGCCGGTCGAGATCACCGAAGACCGCTTCGGCTACGACTGGGTGGTTCTCGCCACGGATCCGGTCGATGTCGTGACCGCTGTCACGGACGCGCATGCGGTGAATGTCTCCTTGGTCGAGGCTGGCTTCGGCCCGCAGTTGTTGTGCTCCCTGGTGTCTTTCCGTGGACCGGACGACCGGCAACTCGCCCTCGTGTATTTGTTCAAGGCGGGCACCTTCTATCCGTTCGCGCCCACCCAGGGCAGCGACGAGCAGCGCAACAACGTGTTGGAGCTGCAGGTGCGAGACCTGCTCGAGGGTGAGCTGCCGATGGAGAAGAACCTCGGACGCTGGTTTGCTGTGTGGAACGCCCCCGGCCTGTGACGTGTGGGTGCCGCTAGTCGCGTGCGGGAGTGGGCCCGGGAAGGGCGAGCATTCGATCGAGCGCGACCTTCGCCCAATGCTCGGTATCGGAATCGACATCGATCTGGTTGACGACATGGCCAGCCGCCAGACTCTCCAGCGCCCACACCAAATGGGGTAAGTCGATGCGGTTCATCGTCGAGCAGAAGCACACGGTCTTATCGAGATAGACGATTTCCTTATCCGGATTGTTCAGCGCCAACCGCTTGACCAAGTTCAACTCGGTACCCACGGCCCACGTCGATCCGGCCGGGGCACTATCGATGGCGGCGATTATCTTCTCGGTGGAACCGACCTGATCAGCTTTGGCCACGACCGAGTAGTCGCACTCGGGGTGCACGATCACGGTCACTCCCGGCACGCGCTCGCGGACATCGTCCACGGATTCGGCGGTGAATCGTCCATGCACTGAGCAGTGACCACGCCACAAGATCACGCGGGCATCCTGGATTTGAGAATGGCTCAGGCCACCGTTGTCTTTCCGAGGGTCGTAGACCACGCAATCATCGAGAGACAGGCCTAGATCACGCACCGCAGTGTTGCGACCGAGATGTTGATCGGGGAGAAAGAGAACCTTGTCTCCCTTCTCGAACGCCCAGGTCAAACTCCGCTCGGCGTTGCTCGAGGTACACACCGAGCCTTGGTGCTTGCCGGTGAAGGCCTTGATGGCGGCGCTGGAGTTCATGTAGGTGATGGGAATCGTTTTGTCGGCAACGCCCGCTCGCTCGAGAGTGCGCCAGCAGTCCTCGACTTGGCTGATCTCCGCCATATCCGCCATGGAGCATCCGGCCGCCAGGTCCGGAAGGATCACCTTCTGGTCATCGCTCGTCAGGATGTCGGCGCTCTCCGCCATGAAGTGCACGCCGCAGAAAACGATGAACTCTGCCTCTGGTCGTGCGGCGGCCTGCTGGGAGAGCTTAAACGAATCCCCCGTGACATCGGCGAATTGAATGACCTCGTCACGCTGATAGTGATGACCCAGGATGAAGAGCCGGTCGCCCAGTGCCTGCTGTGCTGCCAGAGCTCGCGCGGCAAGGTCGGGGTCCGACGGCGCGGGGAGGTCTCCGGGGCACTCGACCCCTCGTTCGCTATCGGGATCCGACTGCTGACCGAGGAGGAGCAGGGCGAGCGGGGTCGGCTGCGGTTCGACAAATGTGCCTGCCATGGGGTCAGTCTGCCAAACCGGGCACGCCGGCAGGCAGGGCGGCTGGCCCCTTGTCGTGGATCATGCGATAGTAGGGATTAATCCGGCGTCGCGGGCGGTTATCACCCCTGGAGGCGCACGAAACAGTTAGACGAAAAAGGACGAATACATGAGCGACGTGATGGAGACCGAGACGGCCGACGGCATCGTGCTGACCGACGAAGCTGCCAGCAAGGTGAAAACCCTCCTGGAGGCTGAAGGTCGCGACGACCTGACGCTGCGCATCGCCGTGCAACCCGGTGGCTGTTCGGGCCTTCGCTACCAACTCTTCTTCGACGACCGCAACCTCGATGGAGACGTCCTGAAGGACTTCGGCGGTGTCGGGGTGATCACCGATCGTATGAGCGCCCCGTACCTCAGTGGCGCGACGATCGACTTCGTCGACACGATCGAGAAGCAGGGGTTCACTATCGATAACCCCAACGCCCAAGGTTCATGCGCGTGCGGGGACTCCTTCCACTAAAGCGCTCCTCGCTACTGGTACTGGCGCGGACGGCCACGGAGGCTGCGCCTACTCAGGACCGGCCGTGCGATCGGCAGTCGTGTGAATGGCAGTCGTGTGAGTGGCGGCTAATCGGCGCCATCACAGGTAAGGTCCGTGCTCGTGGCTATTTTGATCACCGGATCCATCGCAACCGACCACCTGATGAGCTTCCCCGGGAAGTTCTCTGACTCGTTGGTTGCCGACAAGATCGACAAAGTTTCGCTGTCCTTCCTCGTGGAGGAATTGCAGATCCGACGCGGCGGTGTGGCACCCAACATCGCCTTCGGTATGGGGTGCTTGGGGCTCAGCCCCGTACTCGTCGGTGCCGTCGGCCCTGACTTCGCCGACTACGAGTCCTGGTTGCAGCGACACGGCGTTGATACTCGCGGTGTGCACATGTCCGACTCGCACCACACGGCGAGATTCGTGTGCACGACGGACACCGAGCAGAACCAGATCGCGTCTTTCTATCCCGGGGCCATGTCTGAAGCCCGCAACATTGAGTTGAAGCCCATCGTCGATCAGGTCGGGGGCGCGGACGTGGTGCTGATCGGGGCGAACGATCCGGAGGGAATGCGCCGGCACACCGACGAATGTCGCTTCCGCGGGTATCCCTTCGCCGCCGACCCGTCCCAGCAGCTCGCCCGGATGGACGGTGAAGACATCAAGCCCCTGATCGAGGGAGCGGAGTACCTGTTCACGAACGAGTACGAGGCAGCCCTGATCGAAAAGAAGACCGGTTGGACGGCTGCTGACCTGGCCGCCATTGTGAATGTTCGCGTCATCACGCTCGGCCCGGAAGGCGCCCGCATCGAGCGACGCGGCTGCGACCCCGTTCTCGTCGGCGTTCCGGAAGAGGAGAGTAAGGCCGACCCGACTGGTGTGGGAGACGCATTCCGTGCCGGCTTCCTCGCCAGCCAATCATGGGGTCTTTCTGATGAGAGGTCAGCCCAGGTCGGGTCTCTGGTCGCTACATACGTGATCGAGACGATCGGCACCCAGGAGTATCAACTCGCGCAGCAACACTTCGTGCAGCGGCTGGCCACGGCGTACGGCGACGATGCTGCCGCCGAAATCGACCAGCACGTGTCCTGCCCCCGCCCGTAACGCACCCTGGTTGCGTCAGGTCGGCCGACATGTCCGAGCCCCTGCCGCCCGCTGAGTGGGGATTGGTCGACCCCTCGGTCGCCGAACCCGGGGAAGACCTCGTGGCAATCGGTGGGGGGCTCGATCCCGGCACGCTCGTGTCCGCCTACCGGACCGGCTTGTTTCCGATGCACGTCGCCGTCACCGGCCACGGCAGCGGTGGGGGCGAGGCGCTCGGCTGGTGGTCACCCGATCCGCGGGGTGTGCTCGACCCGGCATCCCTGATCGTGTCGCGGTCCCTGGCGTCATCCGTGCGGCGCATGAACACGTCCGTGGATCAGTCCTTCGTAGACGTCGTTCGCTCATGCGCGGACCCGAACCGACCACATGGCTGGATCACCGAAGAATTCGTGGACGCCTACGTGGAACTGCATCGACGGGGCTATGCGCATTCGATCGAAGTGTGGCAGGACGGTGAACTTGTTGGCGGCCTATACGGCGTCGAAGTGGGTGGATTGTTCGCGGGGGAGTCGATGTTTCACCGACGACGCGACGCGTCCAAGGTTGCACTCGTCGCCCTGGTAGAGATCTTGCGGGCCTGCCCGGGCGAACGGTTGATCGACGTGCAGTGGTGCACCCATCATCTGGCGAGCCTCGGTGCGATCGAGATCACCCGCGCGGAGTACCTCGCGAAAGTGGCCGCCTTGTTGAACGAAGAACCGTGTCTGGGCGGCGACACCGCGACCGATCGCTTCTAGCCGCGCGCGGCCGCGATGATCAGGGGAGCTTCGTGGAGGAAGGCGTCGATTGATGCGTCGGCGCATCCGTAGGGCAAGGACACGCGCAGGCTTCCCGAGTTCCTCGGATCGAAGACGCCCATCGCTTCGAGAACGTGGCTAGGCATACGGGTGTCGGCGGTGCACGCGGATCCGCTGGCGACCGCGATGCTGCGCTTGTCCAACTCCGTGACGACTATTTCGCCGACGACCCCGTCAGCGACGAGAGTGACGATGTGGGGGAGTCGGTCTACGGGATCGCCGACAGCCTGAACCCCCGGCCACGTTGCCGCGGCAGATCGAATCCGATCGATCATGGCCGTGTGGTGCGCCGCTTGTGCTTCCCAGTGGGGTTCGACGAATTCCGCCGCGGCAGCCGCTGCGGCGACTGCCGCGACGTCGGGGAAGCCGCCGACCCATCCGCGGTCGGGAGCCTCGTCCGGTCGCCATCGAACGTCAGGCGAGACAACCAGCGCCGCGCACCCCGGGGGCCCGCCCCAGTCACGAGGAACCGCGACCAGGACATCCCAGGCATCACCGATGGCCCGATGACCGGCCACTTGAGCGGCTTCACTGACCATCGGAATCCCCGCGTGCCGACACAGAGCGTGAACTTCCTGCACCGGCTGCACCGTCCCGACCTCGGCATTGGCTTGCTGAACGCAGACCAGAGCCGCGCCATCACTGATGGCGGCGGAGAATGCTTCGGAGTCAATGCGGCCGAACGCATCGACCGGAATGGTGACGGTTTCCACCCCGGGGCAGGCGCGGGTCGCGAAAGTCACGGCCATGGATTCGGTAGCACCAACGAGGATGCGCGCGGGGGCTCCGGCGGAGAGGCGGGCCTGGTACAACCCCATGATGGCTGCCCGCAACACATCGGACCCGGAACTTCCGACGAAACAGGAGGCCACCGGCACACGCAGAAACTCGGCGATCGCAGCCCGCGCGGTGTCGAGAACCAGCCCGGCGCGACGGCCGTGGTGGTGCAGCCGAGCAGGGTCGGACCAGCCTTGCTCCAGAGCTGCGACCAGGGCCTGGGTTGCGACCGGAAGGACGGGCTGGCCTGCGACGGCATCGAGGTAGCCGACCAGCGGTGCAGGTCCGGGGTTCGGCCAAATTTCGGGTGTCTGAGGAGCGGAGACCGGCGAGTGCGGATCGGACATAGACGCACGCTAGCGGGAGTGGTGGAAGTCACCTTCCATCCGCCTTTTACTCCCTCTCCCCGGGGGGCTCGAGGGTGCTCGGTGCGCTAGTCTTCGGAGAGGTTCTCCTGATGGAAAAGACTCGGGTTGGCGCTGGACAAGAAGGGTGTTTCGTGGATCACGACGTGGCTGCCCGCCTGCGTGCGAAGACCGGGCGATCCCGGTCGAGCCGGGCTCTCATCGGGACCGCAGCACTCGCGCTCACGGGTCTCGCTCTCGCCGGCTGCACCGCCAACGAGGCGTTCTTCTTCGACCTCCCGGAGCCGGCTTCGGCGGAGGCGCCCATCATCCAGAACCTGTGGAACGGATCGTGGATCGCCGCATGGGCTGTCGGCATCGTCACCTGGGGGCTGATGATCTGGGCCGCTATCGCGTACCGGCGTCGGCACGCCAACGAGGTGCCGGAGCAAACCAAGTACAACCTCCCGCTCGAGGCGCTCTACACGATCGTCCCGCTCATCATGATCCTCGGCCTTTTCTGGTTCACGGCTCGGGACCAAAGTGAGATCTTGACCCTCGACAACGATCAGCAGCAGACGGTCGGTGTCGTGGGCTTCCGCTGGTCGTGGGCTTTCAACTATGTCGATCAAGACGCCTACGACGTCGGTGTTCCCTACGGCGAGGGGTCGCCCGGTGAGCCACCGACCCTGTACCTGCCGGTCGACGAGAAGATCCGCTTCGAGTTGAACTCACCGGATGTCATCCACTCCTTCTGGGTTCCGTCCTTCCTGTTCAAGATGGACGTCGTCCCCGGGAAAACCAATGCCTTCGAGTTGACCCCGGACAAGATCGGCACGTACGCCGGAAAGTGCGCGGAACTGTGCGGCGTCGACCACGCCCGGATGCTGTTCCAGGTGAAGGTCGTCGAGCGAGACGAGTTCGACGCCAAAATGGGTGAGCTGCGCGCGAAGGGTCAAACAGGGAAGCTCGATAGTGATCGCATCAACAGTGATGGACAACGCCCCGAGGAGCGCAGGCTATGACTCTTCTGAACGAGCCCCCCGTCACGAGCAGGACGACCGAAGCGCCGGTTTATACCCCGCGCCGGCCGAGCATTGGCAAGGCGATCGTTAATTGGGTGACATCGACCGACCACAAGACCATCGGCTACATGTACATCTTCACCTCGATGATCTGGTTTTTCATCGCCGGGCTCATGGCGCTGGTCATCCGAGCGGAACTCGCCCTTCCGGGGCTGCAAGTGATCTCCCTCGAGCAGTACAACCAGTTGTTCACCATGCACGGCACCATCATGTTGCTGCTATTCGCAACGCCGCTCTTCGTCGGATTCGGCAACGTGATCATGCCGCTACAGATCGGCTCCCCGGACGTCGCCTTCCCCCGGCTAAACATGTTTGGCTACTGGCTGTTCCTCTTCGGTGGCCTGATTGTGGGAGCCGGCTTTCTAACCCCCGGCGGAGCCGCGTCCTTCGGCTGGTTCGCCTACGCACCGCTGAGCAACGCTGTCTTTTCCCCGAGCGCCGGCGCAGACTTGTGGTTCATCGGCTTGGCGGTCGGTGGCCTCGGCACCATTCTGAGTGGGGTCAACTTCGTCACGACCATCATGACCATGCGCGCACCGGGCATGACTATGTTCCGGATGCCCATCTTCACCTGGACGATCTTCATCACGTCGGTGCTGGTCCTGGTTGCTTTCCCGGTTCTTGCTGCTGCTCTCGTGGTGATGTTCATCGACAGAACCTTCGGCTCGGTCGTCTTCCTGCCCGAAAACGGCGGAGCCATCTTGTGGCAACACCTGTTCTGGTTCTTTGGTCACCCCGAGGTGTACATCATCGCGCTGCCGTTCTTCGGCATCGCCAGCGAGATCATCCCGGTCTTCTCTCGTAAACCCGTCTTCGGCTACAAAGGCCTGATCTTCGCCACCATGGCGATCGGAGCTCTCAGTTTCGCTGTGTGGGCGCACCACATGTACGTCACGGGTTCTGTCTATCTGCCGTTCTTCGCCTTGATGACGATGCTGATCGCCGTCCCGACGGGCGTGAAATTCTTCAACTGGATCGGGACCATGTGGCGAGGCTCCATTTCCTTTGACACGCCCATGCTGTGGACGATGGGCTTCATGGTCACTTTCTTGTTCGGGGGGCTGACCGGCATCATCTTGTCGGCACCACCGCTGGACTTCCATGTGTCCGACAGCTACTTCGTCGTCGCGCACTTCCATTACGTCGTTTTCGGAACCGTGGTCTTCCTCATGTTCGCGGGCCTGTACTTCTGGTGGCCCAAGATGACTGGCAAGATGTTGAACGAGCGTCTGGGAAAAATCCACTTCTGGTTGCTGTTTATCGGATTCCAGGTCACGTTCCTGGTCCAGCACTGGCTCGGAGTGCAGGGCATGCCACGTCGGTACGGGGACTACCTACCCGTGGACGGCTTCACCACGTTGAACATCGTCTCGACCGTCGGTGCGGCAATCCTGGGCATCTCGACTCTGTTCTTCATCTGGAATGTCTTGACGACCATGAAGAACGCCCCGAAGGTCACTGTCGATGATCCGTGGGGATGGGGAGGCTCGCTGGAATGGGCAACGAGTTGTCCACCACCGCGGCACAATTTCACGTCGCTGCCCCGTATCCGCTCTGAGCGCCCGGCTTTCGATCTCCACCACCCGGAGTTGGCACCGCCCAGTGCACGGTCACAACCCCAAATCAGCACGAGTGCCAGTCAATCTGGCGGCGGCCCCTCGTGAAGATCGAAGGCTGGACGTTCGCGCTCGGATTCCTCTTCTTCTGGGCGATCAGCGGCGCCTACTGGTACCTGAGTCGGGACGAGGTGGGCACCACCCTTCTTGTCCTGACCGGAGCACTCGCCTTCCTGGTGGCCTTCTACGTGCTCTACACCGCCAAGCGGGTGTACCCCCGGCCCGAGGACCGGTCCGATGGCGAAATTGATGAGGCCGACCCGGAGTACGGATTCTTCAGCCCCCACTCATGGTGGCCGCTCGTGGTGGCCCTGGGGGCAGCAACGATTGCCATGGGTTTGGTCTTCGCCGTTTGGGTCATCGTTCTTGGTGGTGCCGTGCTGCTGCTCGGCATCGTAGGCTGGCTGTTTGAGTACTACCGAGGCGAGTTCGCTCGCTAGACCTCTCCGACGGCGCGCCAAAGTTCAGCGATCATTTTCGAAGGAGTCCTGCCGTCCGGGGTCCTTGCACCGAACCCCCGGGAATACGGCATACTCTACCCGCCTTGTGAAAGAAGCTTTTGTTGAGACTGGAGTGACAGGTGTCCGGCGCCATTGACTTTCTAGCGGGAAACCCCCTCTTATCTCTGATTTTGCTGGGTGCTCTCGTTTTTGTTATCTGTGACTTGGTTGTGATCCGTCGCAAGCGGCGGGCCAAACGTGTGTCCTTAGAGCAGGGACTGGTGGGGGGCGATACTGCGCGCGCCACATCCGATGTAGCCGGTGACGCCGACCGCGGCTCTGAGGAAACGTCTGAGCAGCTGTTGCCGACTCGTCCCCCGACAGTTCCTAGCGGCGATGACAGTGCTGAGTCCGACGATCCGGCACCGCTTGAGGAGAATTCAATGGTGCCAGGGTACGACGAGCCTGTGTCCACGGACTCAGAGACAGGTACTGAGCAAGTTGAAGGAGAGTCGCGGCCCAAGCGGATTACCGCGAACGACCTTGTCGAGAAATCTTCGCCCGAGGAAGCTCGAGCTCGCGTTCTTCGAATTGTCGAACAGCGTCGAAGCCTGAACGAACGTGACGCCGGACAGGTGAATGCAGGAGTAGACTCTCAGCGCGAAGACACATCTGCTGAGGTGCATAACCAAAGCCAAAGCGATTCTCTCCAGGATGAGGTTCATGACACCAGCGTGAATGCCACGAGCGAGAGCAGTCCGGAGTTCCGAGCACTGAAGGAAAAGGTCCGGGACTTCTATGTGGAATTGAAGGCGAAAGAAGAACAACTGGCAGAGGACCGCGCCGACCTTGAGCGGGCGAAATTGGCATTTGCTAGGGAGCGTTTGCTCACGTCCGAAAGGGATGACGACTCGTCGTCCGTTTTGAATGCACTAGGTGAACAGCATGAAGTGATGGGACGTGAACAGCGCGAACTCAGCACGGAGCGCAGTGCATTGCGCGAACTACGCGCTGAACTTGAAGGGACACGCTCTGCGCTGGAGGATGAGCGTGTCCAGATCGTACGGGACCAGGCCAATATTGAGTCGCTGCGAGAGCAACTTGAAGATTTGCGAGACGAAATGGAGACGGCTCGTGAGAAGTTGGCGACCGATTTGGCCGAAATGGATCTTCGGGAGAAAAAACTGCTAAAGGACAGAATTGCTCTGGAGCAGCAGGTAGAAAATAGCCGGCAAGAGCTTAGTGATCTAGAAGGCAGGGAAGCCTCGCTTCTCGCCCAACAGGACCAGATGAAATCTCGAGAGCAAGAGATTGAGCGACGTGAGAAGTCAGCGACTCAAGTAGTCCGGGGCTTGGGTGAGAGGCAAGAGGCCGTAAGTGAATTGGAAGAGAGGCTTTCTGAACGTGAGGCAGCTTTGTCGCTTCGGGATGACGACCTAGCCCAACGGTCGGACGAATTGCGTGGTCGGGAGATGCTACTTGAGGAGCAGGAGGACGTACTCAATGAAAAGCGGCTCTCGGCCAAGAACCGGGAAGAGGAATTGAGCCGGCTTTCGAATGATCTCCAAGTGCGCGAACAATCATTAGAGGAGTGGAAGAACGATGTTGAGGCGCAGGCGGCCGAGCTGAATACTGCGCGGGCTGAATTTGAGCAGACGCGCGTTGTGTGGCTGGAGGATAAGGAGAGCCGCGAATATGAGCTTTCCAGCGCCGAAGACGCAGCCCGACAAGCGAAACACGAGGCTGCGATCCTGCAGGATGAGTTGGCCAAAGAGCGAGATCTATTGCAGAGAACCAGATCTTCTCTCGACAATGAGCGTGCCCGATTAGTTGAGGCGCGGTCGATGACGGAGGCAAGTCATCGGGAAACCGCGGTGGACCGAGACGAATTGGCCTCAGTGAAGTTAGAGCTTCAATCTGTACGCCTTGAGTTGGAAGAAGCACGGGAGCGCCTCGTCAACGAGACACGGAGGCGCTCTGAGGCAGAAGAGGGTCGTCGCGCGGCCAGAGATGCTCTAACGAGTCGTGAGGGCCGCTCGGCATATCCAGACGCCAGCGACCCACGGTATGCGCGTCTTCTTGACCGCGAATGGGATCTGTGGAGTAGCGGCGGGCGCTGATTATAGGGTGTGAAACCCTCATCCTCGTGGAGACACGCGGACGAACGACGCTAGTATGAGGATCCGTTCAAATGGAGGGTTTGTGTCGAATACGCCTGTAAGCACGGGGGACTCCATTTCCCCTGCGCAGATTCTTGAGCAGCTGCAAAACCGCGTGCAGGAATTGGAGCGGGAACTTGCGGACGCCAAGGCCTCAAGTCATGACAACAGGCGACTTCAAGACCTCAGTCCTGACGAACTTTCGCTCGTTGCTGTCGGAGCGGCTGGAGACATTATCAAGGCCGCACAAACGCAGGCAGCGGAGATTCGACGCGAAGGCGAGAAGCAACAGAGGCACTCGAGTGAGAAGATTCAGGCCGCTCTCGCCCGTGCCCAAGACCGCGCAACGGAACTTGTCGCAGACGCTGAGGCTGCCAGCTCAGAAACAACATCTAAAGCGCATGCGGCCGCGGAAGAGATCTTGGAGCGTGTGCGAACAGAGGCTGATGCCATGGCGGCTTCCGCTCAGAAGGAGGCAGAACGCATTCGAGATGAAGCTAGAAGGATTTCAGACGCCTTAGTCCTCGAGGCTCAAACCCGTTTGGAAGTGGCGCTTCGATCTGCTGAGGAAGCAGTCAGTGCTAGTAATGATGAAGGTCGCCAGATTGTTGAGGCGGCTCGGTCAATGGCAGATTCCTTGCGGGATGATGCGCGAACCGACGCCCGAGGGTTACTCAGAACCTCACTCGATGAGATCCGTGTTCAGGAAAATGACATGACAAGCCTCCTGCATGAAACCAGCACAATGCGCAAGGCGATTGACGGAGCACTTCAGACAATCCTCACGGCGATGGATACGGCAGCAGCAGAATCGGCCCGCGTGGAAGCATCCAATCGCTCTTTCCTCGCATCCATGACACAGATGCGTTCGGAACTTGAGCGACGCCTTGGGCCACCATCGCAATCAAGTTAGCGGGCTACAGCACAGATGAACGAGGTTCGTACAAAGGGGCTCGCACGCATAGCTGTCATCCTCATTTCGATACCAATGCTTTCGCTTGGTTCTGGTACGGCCTGGGCCGGTGGAGGACCCCTCCCAAGCGAGCCGTCGCCGAGCATGGCGCCATCGGAACCACCCACCACCGCACCAGACCCCACCACCGCACCAGACCCCACCACCGCACCAGACCCCACCACCGCACCGACAGTGAATTCGAATCAAGGCGGCGGGGCCGATTCGTCGAAGGCGCCGGGCGCTCCACTGTCGGCCGAAACGCCTCTGACAGATTCCGTGGCAACGAATGCGAGCAGCTCCGTTGTGCCCTGGGCCCTGGCGATCGTTGGTGGGGTGCTTCTTGCGGCGCTTGTGGCAGGCGTTATTTGGTCCTTGCGTAGGCAAACAAGTCAAGATGAGACGTTGACCGTTCCGGAGCCTGAATCGGAGATGAACCAGAGTGTCTCTGGACCAACAGGCGGGAGTGTCGCCCCCCGTGACGTCAATCAACTTGAGTGGTCCGATCTGAGCGATACTGATCGCCGTGCCTTTGAAGATGCAGCCAAGAAGCTAGGGCTCAGCTAGTCGCAGGCGTGTAAGTGCGTGAGACGAACGCGGAGATCTGTAGTCCGAACGCACACCCTCTCTGCACTCGGACTAAAGGGTCTGCGACGTGACAGGGCCTGAGGTTTTGGAACGAAGGTGTACTATCACGGGTCTTGCAGTTGGAGCTCAGGTCACAATGAAGAATATGCGAGGAGGCCGTCGGCATGGGGTTCAGTGATGCGGTAGGCACCTGTTGGAAGAAGTACGGCGATTTCGACGGACGGGCTGCCCGTTCGGAGTTCTGGTGGTGGGCGCTTTTCGTGGGCGTTGTGCAATTCGTCGCAGCGATCGTCTTGACCATCGTGTTGATCATCTTCCAAAACGTGGGATTCCTGCAATGGCTCTCGGTCTTGATCTTCATGGTGATCGTGCT
>ERZ891134.176-NODE-176-length-57617-cov-6.490949_pt1 | contig 57617 bp, 86 predicted proteins | sample MGYA00520888_ERZ891134 | MGnify/ENA primary metagenome ERZ891134 (study PRJEB32303, sample SAMEA104408692) | aquatic metagenome | biome: Brackish water; feature: Coastal; material: water | place: Baltic Sea | collected 2014-10-23 | depth 10 m ... | reverse complement strand
GTTCTCAGGATTGACAATTTCTGGTAATCTGGTTGTTAACGGTAGCCAAACAACTGTAACATCTCAAACTTTAGAAGTTAGTGATCCGTTAATTCACTTAGCTAGTGAAAACGAAACATCTGATGTTGTTGACATTGGTTTCGTAGGTCACTATTCAGACGATGCCGGTGTAACTAAGAAACATACTGGTTTATTCCGGGATGCTTCTGACGGTAAATTCTACTTCTTTAATAACTTACAACAAGCCGATCTAGATTCTTCAGTACACACTGGTGTAATTGATAGAAATGGAACTGGTTATACTAATGCCGATCTTGTTGTTGGTACAATAACCGGTGATCTTATTGGTGATGTTACTGGTACGGTTTCAAGCCTTGCTAATCACGACCTGTTTGACTCTGCTGATGCAACCACTTTGGTTGATTCAGCTTATGTCCAAGCAAGACAAGATTTTGCGTACAGCTCATTAACCGGTGTACCTACTGCCCTAAGTGATTTTGCGAATGATACAAATTACTTAGATTCTAATACAGTTACTGGTGTAATTGACCAAAGCTATATTAGAGGCGAGCAGGATTATGCTTACTCATCTTTAATTGGTGTTCCAACAGCTCTAAGCGATTTTGCTAACGATACGAACTATCTTGATAGTTCTACTGTTACAGATGTAATTGATGCCACATACGTCAATTCATTAATAGATCAAAGTGCTTCTCTTGATTCGGCTGAAGCAATTGCTTTAATTGATTCTGCCCATGTAAGAGCAAGACAAGACTATGCTTATGGTTCATTAACTGGCGTACCAACTGCTTTAAGCGACTTTGCAAATGATACTAACTATCTTGACAGCGCAACTGTCCAAGGTGTTATCGATCAAGCATATGTTCGTGCAAATCAGATTACCTATAATACCGCTGACTTTACTGACTCTGCATACGTTGCAGCTGAAATTAATTCAGCAATTACCAATCTGATTGACGGTGCACCTGGTGCTCTTGATACTCTTAACGAACTGGCTCAAGCTCTTAATGACGATGCAAATGCGTATGGTACATTATTAGCAGCGATCAACGATCTTCCAGATTCGGCTCAAGTATCACAAATCATTATCGATGACGTAACTAAGAGTTTTGTTGATGCCCTTGGTATTAACGCAACTCAGTTGAATGGTCAAAATCCTAGTTACTACTTAGACTATACTAACTTCACAAATACGCCAACGAATGTTTCAACATTTGTTAATGATGCTAATTACCTTGATTCATCAACGGTTCTTAATGTTATTGATGCTGACTATATTCAGGCTAACCAAAAGACATTTATCGATTCGGCTCTTGCTGAATACAGATTTATGGATTCTGGAGAAGTTATTTCTATCATTGATAGTGCATTTGTACAAGCCCGTCAAGACTACGCTTATAGCTCACTGACTGGTACACCTACTGCTCTATCACAATTCGCCAATGACACTAACTATCTCGATAGTTCAACTGTTACTGACGTAATTGATCAAACATATGTACAATCAAATCAAGATTATGCCTATAGCTCATTAATCGGTGCTCCTACTACAGTTAGTACCTTTACTAATGATGCCAACTATCTTGATTCTAATACCGTAACTGGTGTTATTGACCAAGCATATGTAAGAGCAAATCAAATCACTTATAGCACTGCGGACTTTACGGATTCTGCATGGGTATCTAATGAAATCACCACGGCAGTCAACAACTTAGTTGATGGCGCTCCAGGTGCTATGGATACTCTGGCTGAACTCGCTGCAGCGTTGAATAACGACTCTAATGCTTTCAATACATTGCTTGGATATATTACAGATCTTCCAGATTCTGCTCAAGTCCAGCAAATCATTGACCAAGCTTATATTAGAGCTCGTCAGATTACTTACAATACCTCTGACTTTGCTGATAGTGATTATGTACAATCTTACTTCTCTGATAACGTGCCACGGCTCGGAACAGATTATGTAGATAGTGCATATGTAACTGGTCTTCCAGTAAGCACCTTCACAAATGATGCTAACTATCTTGATTCAACAACTGTTCAAGGAGTTATTGATCAGTCTTATGTACGTAGCAACCAAGACTATAGCTACACATCTTTAACTGATCTTCCAGACTTCTTTGATTCAGCTGATGCAACTACGTTAGTTAATGCTGCTTATGTACAGGCTAGACAGATTACTTATAGCACAGCGGACTTTACCGACTCTGCTTGGGTTTCTAATGAAATTACTACAGCGGTTAACAACTTAATCGATGGAGCACCTGGTGCACTCGATACGTTGAATGAACTTGCTGCTGCATTGAATGATGATGCAAGTGCATTTAATACGCTGTTGGCTGCAATTGATGATCTTCCTGATTCAGCTCAAGTTATTGGCTTGATTGATTCAGCTCATGTAAGAGCAAGACAAGATTATAGCTATACATCATTAGTAGATCTACCTGATTTCTTTGATTCAGCTGATGCAACAATCTTAATTGATTCTGCATACATTCAAGCTAGACAGGCACTAGTTGATTCGGGTTCAGTCATTAATATTATTAATGCTACTGCTGATTCAGCATATGTTCAGGCTAGACAAGACTATGCTTACTCATCATTAACTGGTGTACCTACAGCATTAAGTGAATTTACAAATGATACTAACTATCTTGACTCAAATACAGTCACTGGAGTTATTGATCAAGCGTATATTCAGAGTCTGCAAACCACTTATAATACGAGTGACTTTACAGATTCATCTTATGTTAATACTCAGATCTCTACTGCAATTACCAATCTGATTGATGGAGCACCTGGTGCCCTTGATACTCTGAATGAACTTGCAGCTGCTCTCGCAGATGATGCTGATGCATTCAACACCCTGTTAGGTTATATTACTGATCTTCCAGATTCAGCACAAGTCCAACAAATTATTGATCAGGCTTACATTCGTGCAAGACAGATCACATATAATACTTCGGACTTCCTTGATTCTTCAAGTGTTGAATTGGTTGTTGATTCAGCTTACGTACAATCAAGAGTAACTCTAAGAGATTCTTCTTACGTACGTGGAGTTAAATATAACGAAGCTGGTAATGAAGACTTCTTGCATGTTGATGATATTAGAGCTGAAAATCGATTCTTCGTTAAACAAGTTGATGGCGTAAATGCTAATCTGTTCTTAGCAAGTTATGATAGTGGTACTCACCTCTATCATGCTGGAGACAACAGATTACTTACAACAGCAACTGGAGTATCGGTATTTGGTCAGTTAGTATCAGATTCGGCTACGTTTGATAGATTAGTACTTGATGGCTCAACTGTTGATTCTTCATGGGTTAACGATCGGGTATCTCAAGAAACTATCGAAGCTTTACAAACTCATTATCTTGATAGTGCTTTAACGAGCCAATTGATTGATAGTGCTTATGTACAAGCTAGACAGTCTGGTCTAGATGACGCTGCAGTACAAGCACTGATTGACTCAGCTTATGTTAGAGCAAGAACCAACATTAGTGCTAAGCAAGAACTTGCTGGTGGCGGAGAAACAGACGTTGATCTGACTCTTAGACTGGTTGGTCTTGGAAATGGTACAATTGGTCTTCAAGCTGAAGCTCCAGTCATTGACTCAAATGGTGATACTACTCAGGCAATCTTAACTTATCGTGGAATTGATTCCGCATCGGTAGGTTACTATATTGACTCTGCGTATATCCAAGCGAGACAATCTGGTGGTGCTACAAACACTGATGACTTGGCTGAAGGTTCAACCAATCTTTACTATACCGATGAAAGAGTAGATGACCGGATCGCCAGCTTGCTGTTGACCGACTCTGCGATTTCAGCTACATACGATGACGGTGCGGGTACATTAACAATCTCTGCTGAAAAAGCTACAACAACTACTGCTGGTGTTGCAAGCTTTGATGCTGATCAGTTTAGTGTTACTGCTCAAGGTGCAGCATCTATCATTGAAATTGATGGTGGCACTTATTAAATAAGTGATATAAATAACTATAATAAAAAGGAGGGGGTTTTTACCCCCTCCGTATAGTTGTTTTCCTTTTTAGGGTTTGGCATGCCAACAAAAATTATTCTAAAGAAATCGTCTATAACGGGACGAATTCCAGATCAATCCACGTTAGACTACGGAGAGTTAGCACTTAACTATACCGATGGTGTTTTGTACTATAAAAATAGTGCAAACATCGTTAAGAGTATTTCTGCTGGATTAGATTCTGATTTAACTTTACAGTTAATGGAATCTTCTTACGCAGCTATTAATACTAGTCTAATCCCATCAGCAGATTCTACATATGATCTTGGTACTCCTACCAAGAAATGGAAAGAACTTTATCTTTCGGGTAATACCATTCATCTTGGCGAAACTAAGTTGTCAGCAGATGGCGATGGTAATGTTTCCGTTAGAGATAATTTTGGCCAATTAAAGAAATTAGTAGTTGATGAAATTGAAGTTGGTGTTGGTGCAAATAAAGTCAAACTAAAAGGAAACAATGGTAAACTTCGAGTTGATAATACTTCTGATGCTCAACAAAAACTAGATTTTAGTCTTAACACTACTAGTGATTTGGCTGAAGGATCTAATTTATATCACACATCAGCTAGAGTTACTGGTTTAATTACACCCGCTTATATTCAAGCTCGTCAGATTCGTGGTGCTGACTCGAGCTGGGTAACAGATCAAATTAATGATCTAATCGATGCCGCACCTGGCGCATTAGATACATTAGCAGAATTAGCAAGTGCTATTGGCGATGATGCCAATTTCTCTACCACAATAACGAATTTAATTGCAACGATGCCAGACTCGGCTTATGTTGCTTCATATGTTTCAAGTCAGTTGCCGAGGTATGGTACTGACTATGTAGACTCATCTTATGTATCTTCTGTTCTTCCAAGATATGGTACCGATTACGTAGATTCCTCTTGGGTAACTGGGTACGTAACTAGCCAGAACTATATTACAGGTTATACTGTAACTCAATCAGATGTTACTAATCATCAAGCAGCATTAAGTATTACAGAATCTCAGATCAGTGATTTTGGGACATATGCCACCACAGCAAGCTTAGCAACTGTTGCAACTTCTGGTAGATACTCAGATTTAACTGGTAAACCTACCACTATTTCTGGCTATGGGATTACCGATGCATTTGATGGGAATTATAATAGTTTAACAAATAAACCATCTTTGTTTAGTGGATCATATAACGATCTTTCTAATAAACCAACAATCCCTACAAATAATAATCAATTAACAAACGGTGCTGGATATATTACAAACGTATCTGCCGTTGACGCCGCATATGTACAAGCCAGACAAATTCGTGGTGCTGATTCTTCTTGGGTTTCAAGTGAAATTACTTCGGCTGTTGACGATTTAATCAATGGTGCACCAGAAGCAGTTAATACTTTAAATGAACTTGCTATAGCGTATGCTGATGCCGATAGTGATTTACAAACACTCATTTCAAATAATGGTACACGTTTAACAACAGCTGAAAGTGAAATTGATACACTACAGAGCTGGGGCAATCATGCTGATGCTGGTTATATTACTGATTATACAGTAACTCAATCAGATGTAACTCAACATCAAGCAGCATTATCTATTACCGAAAGCCAGATTAGCGATTTAGTACATTATGCAGATTCTGATGTAAGAGTATTAGTTGATTCGTCATATGTCAATGATAGAGTAACAATAACTGAAAATCAAATTTCTTCGGTTGTAGACTCAGATTATATTCTTTCAAGATCTACGTCTGTTGAAATTTATGACGCTTATGATTCATTTATTTCTAGGCATCAACTTAAACTTAAAGCTGATACTCAAAATGGCCACGTTGTAGTTATTGGTCAAATTTTAGTAGAAGATTCCCAAGGTGCTAATTCAACATTAAGAGATGTTAGTTTCCATAGTCCATTAGAAGAAACAATGATAAGCATTAATACGTTAAAGGCTACTGTAGCAGCAAGTACTGATTTTGCTGATTTTCAAGCAAGAATTGCTGCATTATAAAATGAAACTATTATAAATAATAGTAATATAATAGTGCCGATTGGGGAAAGTGAACCGTGGCAAGTGAGAAAGACTTTAGGGTCAAACATGGCCTACAGGTCGCCGGAAATTTAAGTATTGCTGGTAATTTATTAGACTCAGATTGGGTCCAAGCACGTCAGAAGAATTTTCCCGACTCCGACTTTGTTATCTCGCAGGTGAATCTTGCAAAAAGAGAATACGAAGCTAAAATAGAAGATCTTGAAAAACAGATTAGAAGTTTAGCGGAGGAAATTAAGTTAATAAACGGTTTATAAATAACCAATAATAAAAGGAAAATAACATGACAGATAGAATTCCTCTAGTCATCAGTGATAATAAACTTAGAGAAATTGCCTCAGCAGATAACCTAAAAGTCGGAAAGCTCGTTCCTGTTGCGGATCAAACTTATGACTTAGGCGATAGCTCTGTTAAGTTTAATAAAATTTATGTAGGCGCACAAGGTCTTTATACTGGATCACTTTATCTTAAAGATTCCGGTGGAACACTTGCTGCATTCAACGCGGTCGATGGCACAGCAGCATCAATTGCTGGTGGTGTTAGTGGTCTAACTTGGACAAGCGCAACAAACACATTAGCCGCAGCTTCAGCTGATGGATCTTCAACAAATGTAGTCATTGACGACATGCTAGATCTTAGCATTACCAATGACATCGAAGTTGGTGGTGACATCAAAACTGGTACTTTGTATATCAAAGATGCTGGCTCTAATACAATCAAGTTCACTCAATCAGATGGTACTACTGCAGCTACAATTAGCTCAGATAACATTGATGCTACCACTATTGCTAATGGTACATCTAATGTTGCTGTTGCTGCTAGTTCAGATGTAACTATCGATGCTGGTGGTTCAACAATTGTTACTGTTGCTAGCACGGGTGTTACACTTGATCAGAACACAATTGTTAATGGTACATTAGATGCTACTAGTTTAGCTTCACTTGATGGCGGTATCGATGTCGATGGTGCTTTCACAGTAGCTAATACTTCTGGTAACATATCAACAACTGGTACTCTTGCTGCTGGTAATACCACGATCACTGGTACTCTTGATGTTACTGGTGCTGTTGTACTTGATGGTGACTTACAAGTTAATGGTACTACCACAACTGTAAACGCTGAAAACCTTTCAGTTTCAGATAACATGATCTACATGAATGGCGCTGAATCTTCTGGTTCTCCAACGCAGTCAATTGATATTGGTTGGGCTGGTAACTACAACGAAGGTGGTTCATACGCTCATGCTGGTTTCTTCCGAGATGCCACAGATCAAACCTTTAAAGCATACGATGGTTATACACTTGAACCAGATGCTAACCCGCAAATCAATACTGGCCACGCGTCATTTAACTTGGCTGATATTCAAGCCTCTACCTTTATTGGTGCTTTAACTGGTAATGCTTCAACAGCTACTGCGTTACAAACAACCCGTGCATTTAGCTTAACTGGTGATGTTACTGCAGCTGCTGTTAACTTTGATGGTACAGGCACTGTTACGTTATCGACTGCACTTGAAGCTAATACGGTTTCTTCAACGGAACTTGTATCTGCTTCAACTCTGTTGATTAAGAACTCAGCTGGTACAACTGTTAAAACAATCATTGGTGCAGGTTCATAATTAAATGGCTAACCCGAACTCTAGAGCGACATTGATCGAATATTGCCTAAGACGCCTTGGCGATCCGGTGATTGAGATCAATGTTGATGAAGACCAAATTGAAGATAGAGTTGATGAAGCAATTCAATACTTTCAAGAGTATCATTCTGATGCGACTATGAAAGGCTATTTGAAGCATCAACTCACTTCGGCTGATATTACTAATAAGTACATTACGTTGAGTAGTGATATTCAGTGTGTCTCTAGAATGTTTCGGGTTAATTCAACCTTTTCGCAAACCGGCAATATGTTCGACATCAAATACCAGATGGCTCTCAACGACATCTGGGATCTCGCAACATTTGCCGGTGATATGGCTTATTACGAGCAAATCCAACAATACCTAGCAACATTGGATATGAAGTTAAATGGATCACCATTAGTTAGCTTCGTTCGTAGACAAAACAGACTTTATATTCATGGTCATATTGAAGATCAAGATATTAAAGAAGACGATTACATTGTATTGGAAATGTATCAAACAATCGATCCAAATACCTTTGGTTCGATCTACAATGACATGTGGTTAAAATCTTATGCAACATCGTTAATTAAATTACAATGGGGCATGAATTTAATTAAGTTCGAAGGTATGCAATTACCTGGAGGAGTAATCATCAACGGAAGACAACTCTTTGATGATGCACAAGCCGAAATCTCAGAACTACAAGAAAAGATTCGTCTTGAGCATGAACTTCCGCCAGACTTCTTTATGGGATGATTAGATGGCACGCAATATTTACTTTACAGAAAAGCATGCTGGTGAACACGAACTATATGAAAACATTGTCATAGAATCTCTTAAAATTTATGGCTCAGATGTCTATTATATTCCTCGAGATCTAGTAAATGAAGACACGATATTCGGTGATGATACCGCGTCGTCTTTTAACTCTGCTTACAAAGTTGAAATGTACATTGATAACATTGAAGGCTTTGAAGGAGAAGGTGATTTATTTACTAGATTTGGAGTCGAAATACGAGATGAAGCTACATTCGTAGTTGCTCGTAGAAGATGGAATCAAACTGTCGCTCGATACGATAATGAAATCACTGGCGAGCGTCCAAGGGAAGGTGATTTAATTTACCTACCACTTACAAATAAAACATTCCAAATTACTCATGTTGAGCATGAGGTACCTTTTTACCAAATCGCCAACTTAAATGTTTATAAGTGCCGGGCCCAGCTGTTTGAGTATACTGGTGAAAATATGGATACTGGTGTTGCTGATATCGACAGTATTGAAACAGATTACACATACCAATATGTTCTTACTTTAGACTCTGCATCATATGCTACAGCTGCAGGGCAAACCGCAGCAATGACTTTATCAGATGGTACTATAGTATCTGGTGAAGTTATAAAATATTCTGATAGCGACAATAAGCTTTACTTGGCCCATGTTGGCGCTAGTGATGGTGATTACCATTCGTTTGTTACTGGTAGAAAGATCAATATTTCTGGTCATCCACGTACCAATTCCGTAGGTGTTATGGTTGATTCCGATCTAACAGTACTATCTGTTTCTGAATTAAATAATCTTTCAAATAACGAACAAAATGATTTCTTTAATTCAGAAACTGCTGATTTCTTAGATTTTACTGAAAGCAATCCGTTTGGAGATCCTACCTAATGTCAGATGATTTTTTCGATTTTGGATTTACTACAGTCAATGAAGAAGAACTTCAGGCTGTACAAGAAACTACTGCCAAGGTAGAACTATCTGCTGCAGAAGCTAAAACCGCACAAGAAAAATTAGATAAATTATATAACGCTGTAGTACCACTTCTGAATAATCTGAAAAAGAATCCAGAAAAAGAATACATACTATGGCCTAATAGATTACAAAAGGTCGAAGAATTTGAAGACCATTTACAAAGGATTTATAACAGCTAATGTTTGGACCACATTTTTACCACGAAAAAACTAAGAAATGTGTAGCAGCCTTCGGTAGGTTGTTTACTAACATTTATGTTGTGCGTAAAAATAGTAGCGGTGGTGGTGTATCTCAAATAAAGGTACCATTGTCTTATGCTCCAAAAGCTAAATATTTAGATAGAATTAGAGAAAATCCAGACTTAGATACAGATCAAAAGGTAGCGATTAAGTTACCTCGTATGTCTTTTGAAATTACTTCTATTGCATATGATACTACCCGTCAATTGTCTAAGTTAAATAATATTCAGGGGTTGACATCAAGTACCACTGCGCGTAATAAACTGTTTACCGGTGTCCCATACGTTTTATCTTTTCAATTGAATATTTACGCAAAATCTCAAGATGATGCGTTGCAAATTGTTGAGCAAATATTACCTACATTTAATCCACAATACACATTAACTATGATCCCATTTTCTGAGGACTATCCAAACTTTAGAGAGGATATTCCTATTAGCATTGCTGGTGTGGGATTCACAGATGATTTCGAAGGTGAAGTTGCTGCCCGTAGAACTATTGTCTATAATTTAGATTTTGAGATGAGAGTCCAATATCATGGAGGCATTGGAAGTGGTCAAGTTATTCGTCAAGCAACTGGTCGTATTTTCCAGATTGGGGCTGGACTTGCAGACTCGGATGTGCGCCTAAATACTATTGTGACTGATCCAAATCCATTAACTATTATTGGATCAGCTGATAGCGACTATGGCTTTACGCAAACATATTATGGTGCAGACAGTGACGGAAGATAAGTCAAAACAAGACTATGAATATTCTCGTGATACTTATTACGAGCTTTTAGAAAAAGGTAAAGAAGCTCTCGAAGACATGATTCAAGTTGCTAGAGAATCTGAACATCCACGGGCTTTTGAAGTATTATCTGGTATGATTAAAAATATATCAGATGTTAACGATCGCCTAATGGATCTAAATAAAAAACAAAAAGATCTCGAAAGAAAAGATGAGCCAAAGGCAATTGAAAATCAGCAAAATAATTTCTTTTTATCTACGGCTGAAGTTCAAAAGATGTTGGCACAAGGTGAGCCAGGTAATATAATTGATGCAACTCCCACAGACGACGACATATCTCGGTAACGCAAACGTCAAGCGGGACGGGATTCCAGAAAAATGGACTCCAGAAAAACTCCTAGAATACAAAAAATGTATGGAGAATCCTGTTTACTTTTGCGAAAAATATGTTAAAGTAATATCACTTGACAAAGGCTTAGTGCCGTTTAGATTATATCCATATCAAGGTGAAATGTTTAAGCATTTCAATGAGAATAGATTTAATATTGTTCTTGCTTGTAGACAGTCTGGTAAATCTATTTCTTCTTGTGCATATCTTCTATGGTTTGCCTTATTCCATTCAGAAAAAACAATTGCTGTATTAGCAAACAAAGGAGCTACTGCTCGTGAAATGCTGGGTAGGATTACCCTTATGCTGGAGAATTTACCATTCTTTTTGCAGCCTGGTTGTAAAGCACTAAACAAAGGTTCTATTGAATTTAGTAATAATTCACGAATATTAGCCGCGGCTACTTCTGGATCTTCTATTCGTGGTATGTCAGTTAACTTATTGTACCTTGATGAGTTTGCATTCGTAGAAAGAGCTACCGAGTTTTATACGTCAACTTATCCAGTAGTATCTGCTGGTAAAGATACTAAGATTATTATTACTTCTACAGCAAATGGTATTGGTAACATATATCATAAAATTTGGGAAGGTGCTGTTCAAGGAACAAACGAATTTCAGCCATTTAGAGTAGATTGGCATGATGTGCCAGGTCGTGATGACAAATGGAAAGCGGAAACTATTTCCAATACTTCGCAGCTTCAGTTCGATCAAGAATTTGGGAATACATTCTTTGGTACAGGTGATACGTTAATTAACGCAGAAACTCTTATGTCTTTACGAGCACTTAATCCAATAAGACATTTAGAAGGAGGGGATCTTTTAATCTATAAAGAACCCCAAGCCGATCACGAATATATCATGACTGTAGATGTAAGTAAGGGAAGAGGACAGGATTATTCTTCTTTTAATTTGATCGATATTAGCTTGAGCCCTTTCGAGCAGGTTGCTGTTTATCGCTGCAACACTATCTCTCCAATACTCTTCCCCAACATTATATATAAGTACGCTGTTTCCTATAATAACGCTTATGTAGTAATTGAATCAAATGATCAAGGTGGAGTTGTTTGCAATGGGTTATATCATGAATTGGAATATGAAAACTTACATGTAGAATCCGCAGTAAAAGCGTCTGGACTTGGAATTGAAATGAATCGTAAAGTCAAAAGACTTGGCTGTTCAGCAATTAAAGATATTTTAGAAAACGGTAAAATTAAAATTGTCGATGAAAATACTATATTAGAAATTTCAACGTTTGAAGCAAAGGGTCAATCGTACGAAGCTTCAGATGGTAATCATGACGATTTAATGATGAATTTAGTTATGTTCGGTTATTTTGCTAGTACTCAATTTTTTAGCGATATGACTAACATTGATTTAAAAAGAATGCTATTTGATCAAAAGATGAAAGACATAGAAGATGATGTAGTTCCCTTTGGATTTGTAGATGATGGATCTCAATTTATTAATTCTTTGGAAGAAGACAAACCCGGTTGGGTTGTAGAGCTTCCTGACACTGGTTGGGTTAGATAATCAAAAGTTATAAATATACATGAATTGAAAATTACCGTATTATGTTTCGCATTATCTAACCGAAAAAGGGAAAGCACATGGCACTATTTACACCATCACAATCTCCTGCGGTAGTAGTTAAAGAGATCGATCTCACAGGCGGCGTGCCAAATGTGCAGACATCTACTGGTGCTATTGTCGGGAACTTTAGATGGGGGCCAGTAAATCAGCGCGTACTAGTTTCTAACGAAGCGGGTCTTATTGAGACCTTTGGCGCGCCTACGGTTTCAACCTCGTCTTTTGCAGAAGATTTTCATCGCGCAAGTTATTTCTTGCGTTACTCAAACACACTCCAAGTCGTTCGTGGAGCGACCGACGAAGCTCTCAATGCGCAGTCACATAAGACTGGTGTAGATCCAGCTGCTCAGCAGATTGGTACTAAGGCAGCATTTGATGGCTTATCATTCGACAGTGGACAAACATTCCTAGCAAAATATCCAGGATCATTAGGTAATTCTCTTAGAATTTCTATCTGTCCTGCAGATTCTGCTGGTGGATCAGCATTCTCAAACTGGACTTATAAGTCAGCATTTGATGGCGCACCTAGCACATCAGTTTATGACTCAGCCAGAGACGGAGTTAATTCAGAAGTTCATATCGCTATTGTCGATAAGAATGGTGAATTCTCTGGAAATAAGGGAACCATTCTTGAAGCATTCCCATATGTTTCTGTTGCTCCTAACTCAAAGACTAATGAAGGTTCGACTAACTACGCTAAAGATGTAATCAACGCTAGATCAGAATATATCTATATGGTTGATTGGGATTCAGCATTTGCTGGTGCAAACGCTGGTCAAAATCTTACTCCTGGTAGTACAAAAACATATCAAAATAGCTTGAACATTACTAACTACGATCTTGCAGATGGTGCGGAAAGTTTCGTATTAACTGCATCAGAAATCGCTGTTGGATTTGATCAGTTCGAAGATAAAGATGTTGTTGAGATTGATTTCTTAATTGCACCATCTTTGAATGCAACATCAGCTCAAACAACTGTTGTTAATGATCTTGTTTCAATTGCTAATGCTAGAAAAGATTGTGTAGTTGTTGCATCACCAGCTAGATTGGACGTTGTTGGATTAAACAACGAAACAACAATTACTAATAACATTGTTGCTACCTCTGCGAACTTCACTAAGTCTTCATACCTAATTATGGATGGAAACTTCTTAAAAGTCTATGACAAGTTTAATGATCAATACTTAGAAATCCCTGCCGCTTCATCTACAGCTGGTCTTATGGCCGAAACTGATAGAAACGCAGCTCCTTGGTTCTCACCAGCAGGTACTAAGCGTGGTCAATATCTTGGTGTAACTAGCATTGCATATAATCCTAATAAAACAAACCGTGATACACTTTACAAAGCTGGTGTTAACCCAGTAGTAAATCTTCAAGGTTCTGGGGTTATCCTTTTCGGAGATAAGACTCTCCTCAACAGACCTTCAGCATTCGATAGAATCAATGTTCGTAGATTGTTCTTGGTTCTCGAAAGAGCTATTGCAAGAGCAGCTGAAAACGTAATGTTCGAATTCAACGATGAGTTTACTCGTGCAGAATTCGTTAATATTATCGAGCCAGTTCTTAGAGATGTTAAAGGTCGTCGTGGTATCACTGACTTCCGTATTGTTGCTGATGAAACAGTCAATACACCAGAAGTTGTTGATCGTAACGAATTTATCGCTAATATCTTCATCAAGCCAGCCCGTTCAATCAACTACGTAACTCTAAACTTCGTAGCTGTTAGAACTGGTGTGGACTTCGAAGAAGTCGTCGGCACAGTTTAAGGAGATAAAAAATGGCATTAGGATCAGTAGATCAATTCAAAGCTAGACTTGCCGGTGGTGGTGCTAGGGGTAACCTTTTCCAGGTTACTCTTGCGAATCCACGTGGTGGGTTGGGCGTCAATTTGGATGTAGACTTTGCATCATTTATGTGTGAAGCCGCTCAATTACCAGCTTCTAGTGTTGGTACAATTACTATCCCATTTCGTGGTCGTCAGCTAAAAGTTGCTGGTGACAGAACATTCGATGTGTGGACTGTTACAGTAATTAACGACACTGGGTTTAAGATCAGAAATGAAATGGAAAAATGGATGAATGCAATTGCTAACCATGCAGACGCTGGTGGTATTCAAAATCCAGAGCTTTATTTCACAGATCTAAAAGTTGAGCAGTTTGATCGTGATAACTCAGTTATCAAATCATACAACTTTAAAGATGCGTGGCCTTCAGAAATTTCAGCTATTGATGTTTCCTATGGTGATACCGATACAATCGAAAGATTTACGGTCACTTGGCAGTATCAATACTGGACTTCTAACACCACTGACGCTTAGTATACATAAAGGGGTGGGACGAGTTCCCACCCCAGTTATAAGGTAAAGAAATGGCAGAAAATACAGCTTTTCGATTATTCGGATTTGAAATTAAAAAAGCAGATAAAGAAGACGCTAAGAAAAAGCCGTCTATCGTACCTGCTCGTGATGACGATGGCGCTGGGTACGTTACTGCCTCTGGATCGCACTATGGTCAGTATTTAAATATTGATGGCGATGAATCAAAAGATAATTTTCAACTCATTATGAAATATCGTGGAGTAGCAATGCATCCAGAAGTAGATGCTGCTATTGAAGATATTGTTAATGAGTCAATTGCTGGCGGAGAATTAGAGCAATCTGTAGATATTTCTATGGATAATCTAAAAGTCAGTAATGGTATTAAAAAACAAATTAAAGAAGAATTCGATAATATTTATTCGATGTTAGATTTTGGCCTTTATGGTCACGATATTTTTAGACGTTGGTACATTGATGGTAGGTTATTCCACCACTTAGTAGTCGACGAAACCAATCTCAAAGCGGGCATTCAAGAAATTCGAGTAATTGATGCTGCACGAATGAGAAAAGTAAAACAGATAACAAGAAAGAAAGATACAGAAACTGGTGCTCAATTAATTGAAAAAGTTGATGAGTACTACATCTATCAAGAAAAGCCAGGTGCTCAAAACTCTGGTGTTAAGATGTCTTTGGATTCAGTTTCTTATATTACTTCTGGTCTCTTAGATGAGAGCAAGAAAAAGATTCTATCTTATTTGCATAAAGCGTTGAAGCCACTAAATCAATTAAGAATGATGGAAGACTCGTTGGTTATCTATCGTTTGGCTCGTGCACCAGAAAGAAGAATTTTCTATATTGATGTAGGTAACCTACCACGTGGTAAGTCCGAACAATATATGAAAGACATCATGACAAGGTATCGTAATAAACTTGTTTATGATGCAAAGACTGGTGAAATTAAAGATGATCGTAAACATCAATCATTATTAGAAGATTTCTGGCTCCCACGTCGTGAAGGTGGTAGAGGTACAGAGATTAGTACATTACCTGGTGGTGAAAACCTAGGTCAGATTGACGATATTCTTTATTTCCAAAAGAGATTATACCGCTCTTTGAATGTACCAATTAGCCGTTTAGAACAAGAAGCTCAATTTAGCCTAGGTAGATCTACAGAGATTAGCCGTGATGAATTGAAATTCCAAAAGTTTATTGACAGACTTCGTACTAAATTTAGCCAGTTGTTTACTGGTATTTTAAAAACCCAATTGATCTTAAAAGGTGTTATTACCGAAGATGATTGGAATAATATGAAGAATGACCTTATTGTTGACTATGTAAGAGATAACCATTTCACAGAATTAAAAGATCTTGAAGTTCTACGTGAAAAGTTACAAACACTCGATATGGTTAATAATTATGTCGATCAATATTTCTCTAGAGATTGGATCATGAAAAATGTTCTTAGTTTCTCTGATGAAGATATTGAAAATATGGCTAAGCAATCCCAAGATGACCAGAACTCTGGTCAAGAACAAAGTGATGAGGAATAATTATGGAAAATAATCCACTTGAAGATTTGGTGCAACACACATTAGATCAAGATTACAATAAGGCTAACCAAGTATTTGGTGACCTTATGGGTCAAAAAATAAATGATATATTGGATCAAAAGAAAGTTGAAGTTGCTGGGCAAATTTATGGCGACTTAAATGATGAAGGAGATATTGACGATGAGAATGACGAGACCGACGCCACAGAAGAACTCGATGCCGACGAAGAACTCGAAGGCGATGATGAATTCGATGCCGAAGAATCAGATTCCGACGACGAAGAAGAAGACTAAAAAAACTTCTAAGTAGAAAATCTTTTTTATATAAATATATACGAAGGAAAAATTTATGAAACAGTTTTCTCAATTAAGAGAAGCCAAGATGCCACCTGGCAAACATGTTTTTGGTAAGAAGATCAAAGGCGTAGAAGTCATGGTACATGCAGACAAAGGTAAATACATAACCTATGTCGATGGAGAGGCACTGGATACCTATAAGTCTCAAAAAGAGGCAGAGAAAGCTGGTTTAGAATTCGTAAAACAATTTAAAGGCTGAGTAGAAAAATGAAGTTAATTTCAGAATATACTGATCAAAGTCTCAGTATACTTACCGAAGCTAAAGATGGCGGCGGAAAAAAGTATTACATTGAGGGTATTTTTGCTCAGGCCGAACAAAAGAATAGAAACGGACGTGTTTATCCTAAAGCGATTATGGAATCAGCTATTGGTAAATATGTCAATGATCAAGTTTCAAAAGGTAGAGCTGTTGGTGAATTGAATCACCCTGAGGGTCCAACAGTTAACCTTGATAAAGTTTCACACAAAATCGAATCCCTTGAATGGAAAGGAAACGATGTTGTGGGAAAAGCCAAAATCCTCGACACTCCTATGGGTATGATCGTACAAGGTCTGCTTGATGGTGGCGTAGGACTAGGTGTTTCGACTCGTGGTATGGGAAGTTTGATGCAACAAAATGGCGCTATGGTAGTAAAGGGAGACTTTCTACTTAACGCTATTGATATAGTACAGGATCCATCTGCACCGTCTGCTTTTGTTAATGGAGTTATGGAAGGCGTAGAATGGGTTTGGAATAATGGTATTATAGAAGCACAAACAATTGAAAAAATGGAGACTGAAATTAAAAGAGCTCCACGAAAAAATCTCTATGAGACACAAGTTCGTGAGTTTAAGAATTTCCTCTCGTTACTCAAATCTAAATAAAAAGGAGTCACTTATGACTGATAAGTATGAAATCGATCAGGAAGTAGAACTCCACGACGAAGTTGAGAACGAAGTTGTGGAAGAAGCTCATGATCCTAAGAATGCTGAAGCTCAATCAGTTGATTCTGTAGACAAGGCTGGTGATGTAGTAAAGGGTAAAGCCTCTACTCCAACACAGGGAACTGCAAAGAATAATACTACGCAAGAACCAATGCCGAAGACTAAGGCTGGCTTAATTGCTGCTACAGTCGGTAAGATGCAGATGATGAATAGAGAACAGCTTCAGGCAATGTATAATTACAAGAAAGAAAGTGTAGATCAAGTTGAAGGCGAGCAGATTGCAGAATCTGATTTTGCGTATCAAGCTGATTTTTCACAGGACTTGAATGCATTGGTTGAATCAGAAGCTACGCTTTCTGAAGAATTTAAGGCAAAAGCTGAAGTTATTTTTGAAGCCGCTATTAAGTCTAAGCTATCAGAAGAGATTGATCGTCTGGAAGCTAAGTACGAAGAAGAGCTGGCAGAAGAAGTTTCTTCTACTAAGTCTGATCTAGTAGAGAAGGTAGATTCATACCTGAACTATGTAGTCGAACAATGGATGGAAGATAATCAAGTTGCTATCGAAAGAGGCCTTCGCACTGAAATCGCTGAGAAATTTATGGTTTCTCTGAAAGATCTCTTTGTTGAGTCTTATATCGAAGTACCTGAATCTAAAGTCGACCTGGTTGACGAACTTGCCCAAGAAGTTGAAGAGCTCGAAGAGCAACTCAATGCACAGACAGGCAAAGCCATCATGATGGCTGAGGAACTGGAAGTTCTCAAGCGTGAGCAAATCATTCGTGAAGCTACACGTGACCTTGCAGAAACTCAAGTTGAAAAACTAAAAGATCTTGTTGCTGATGTAGACTTTGATGACGCGGAAACATTCGCTACTAAAGTTGCAACAGTAAAAGAATCATATTTTAACAAAAAAGCTACAGTTAGCGAAGAAGTTGTAGAAGACGATGGAGACTTTGATGTCGAAATCTCTGATTCAATGAGTTCATATCTGTCTGCTATTAAAAAGACATCTAAATAGGGAGTATCCGAGCAATGAATAACGTTGTTTCTTACGATCGTCTTGTAGAAAAATGGGCACCTGTTCTTAACGAAGAGTCAGCCGGTTCTATTAAAGACTCACACAGAAAAGCTGTAACTGCAGCAGTTCTGGAAAACCAAGAGCGTGCACTTCGTGAAGAAGGTATGCTTGTTGAAGACAATACTAACGCATCTGTAACTGGTGCAGCTCATGGCACAACTGGTGCGAACTGGAACCCAGTTCTCATCGCGCTTGTACGTCGTGCAATGCCTAACCTTATGGCATATGACGTTGCTGGTGTTCAGCCAATGACTGGCCCAACTGGCTTGATCTTCGCGATGAAGTCAACTTATCAGACAACTAAAGCTGGCGTTTCTGCTGGTGACGAAGCTCTGTTCAACGAAGCCGCTGTTGGCTACGCTGGAGACTCTGCAACTACTGGTAACGGTAGCCGTGGTCCTTCTGGTTTGACTGGTGCAACTGATACTGATACCGACTCTTCAATTGTCGATTCAGGTTCAACTTATGTTCCTTACAAAGGCGATGCCTATGAGACTTCTGAAGCAGAAGCTCTTGGCGGAACTGGCGAAGCTTTCGCTCAAATGGGTTTCACCATTGAAAAAGCAACTGTGACTGCAAAGTCAAGAGCGCTGAAAGCTGAGTACACCTTGGAACTCGCTCAGGATCTTAAAGCTATTCATGGCTTGGATGCTGAAACAGAATTGGCTAACATTCTCTCAACTGAGATCTTGGCTGAAATCAACCGCGAAGTTATTCGCACTATCAATGCTCAAGCTAAGATTGGTTCACGTCAGGCTGGTATCCAGACTGCTGGTATCTTCGATCTTGCAACTGATGCTGATGGACGTTGGTCTGTTGAGAAGTTCAAAGGTCTGATCCTTCAGATCGAGCGTGAGTCTAACGTAATTGCTAAAGAAACTCGTCGTGGTAAAGGTAACTTCATCATCTGTTCTTCAGATGTTGCTTCTGCCCTTGCTGCTTCAGGTATGCTCGACTATGCTCCTGCAATGGCAACTAACTTAAACGTTGACGATACTGGTAACACATTCGCTGGTGTTCTTAATGGTCGCACAAAGGTCTATATTGATCCATATGCAACTGCTGACTACATCAACGTTGGTTACAAGGGAACTAACCCATACGACGCTGGTATCTTCTATTGCCCATACGTTCCATTAACAATGGTTCGTGCAGTTGGTGAAGATACTTTCCAGCCTAAGATTGGATTCAAGACTCGCTACGGTATGGCTTCAAACCCATTCGTCGGTGCGTCACCTGCTAACGGGCTTGCATCTGATCGTACTAACCAGTACTACAGAATCTTCCGCGTAGACAATATCCTCGCTTAAGACTATCTGTTAAATAATAAAAAATTGATATTTCTCCTTTAGTATAAAGGCCCTCTTCGGAGGGCCTTCTTTTTTGTATAAATAAACGTATGGCAGACTTAACAACAAACCTTAATTACCTACAACCTACCAGTTATAAGCTGGTGATTGACCGTGAGAACTATCCAAACTTGGAGTATTTCGCGCAAACAGTCACGCATCCTGGTATGATTTTAAACCCATCAGAAGTACCTTTTAGAAAAATCCAAGGGGTACCAATTGTTGGTGGATCATTAACATTTAACGAGTTATCTGTTACTATTATCTTAGATGAAGATATGACAGGATACAACGAAATGTATCAATGGATTCGCAGAGTAGTTGATAACTTACCAGTTAGCGCTTTAGATAGAGGCGCTTCTCAACCTCCCACCTATTCAGATATTACCTTATCAATTCTATCAAGCCAAAACAACGTTACTAAAACTGTAAAATATTTAGAATGTTGTCCAACGGCATTAGGTGATATTCAATTTGAATCCACAGCTAGTGGAACTGAATTTATTACATTCACCGTATCATTTAGATTTACATACTTTGAATTTGTATAGATAATCCTATATTATGGAGTTATATTATGAAAGAACTTGAGACTATTCTCGACATGTGGGCCGAAGACTCTAAAATCGACAACACACGGCTCGATGAAACTTCCAAAGACACACCCAAATATCATGCTAAGTATTTGCAACTTTTAGCTCAAGCTAAACTCAAATTGAAAAAATGTGAGTTTAAGCAAAAGTCATTGTTAAAAGATAAATGGCTATGGTATAATGGTAAAATGTCTCAAGAAGAAATGGAAGCATTGGGCTGGGAACCCGATCCGTTTAATGGACTAAAGATTATGAAAGGAGATATGGATCACTATTACGATTCAGATCCTGAAATACAACAAAGTGAAGAGCTAATACAATATTGGAAAACAATAGTCGAAACATTAACAGAGATCGTAGATAATCTTAAATGGCGACATCAGACAATAAGCAACATTATACGATGGAAACAATTCGAGTCTGGAAACTAGACCACGCTAATCTTTATATTGACTGTAACTATGGACAAGCACAAGAATTAAAAGAGTTCTTTTCTTTCTTTGTACCAGGTTATCAATTCATGCCAGCTTTTAAACGAAGAGTCTGGGATGGTAAGATTCGCTTATTTGATGGTAATACCAATGAATTGCCAGCTGGTTTAATTTATCACTTTATCAAATTTTGTGAAACGCGTGGTTATGTAATTGAGCCAGTGGTTTCAGAAAAATATGGACCAGTTTATTCAGAAGAAAGACCGGCCGGTAAAGACTTACTTAATTTTGTAGAAAAATTGAATCTACCATTTAAGATCCGCGACTATCAATTCTTAGCTGTCATTGAAGGATTGAAAAGAAAACGCGCTATTCTATTATCACCTACTGGTTCTGGTAAATCATTAATCATTTATACTCTTATCAGTTATTTCTTGATGAAATACTCTGAAAGAAAACAGAAGGTGTTAGTGATTGTACCTACAACATCTCTTGTAGAACAGATGGAGAATGACTTCATTGACTACAATATGCCAAAGGGATTATCCCATAAAATCTATTCAGGTAAAGATAAAGACACTAAATGTCCTATAATTATTTCTACTTGGCAATCAATCTATAAACTACCAAAAGCATGGTTTCAACAATTTGGTATGATTATTGGTGACGAGTGTCATGGATTTAAATCTAAGTCACTTATGCAAATCATGAACAAGGCTACAGAAGCGGAGTACAGATTTGGAACTACTGGAACTTTGGACGGCACTCAAACACATGAGCTTGTACTACAGGGTTTATTTGGAAAGATATATAAAGTTACTACTACAAAAGCTCTACAAGATAACGACACTCTTGCAAAACTTAATATTAAAAGGATTGTATTAGACTATGATCAAAAAGCTAGAGAAGATTTTGGAAAGAGAACCTATCAAGAAGAAATCGAATGGATCGTGTCTAACGAGAAACGCAATTCTTTTATTAGCAATCTGGCGGTAGATCAAACGGGCAATACGCTAGTCCTCTTTAACTATGTTGATAAGCATGGTAAACCATTATTTGATATGATAAATAGTAAGGTAGACGAAAAAAGAAAAGTATTCTTTGTTTCAGGTCAGGTAGATACGTCTGATAGAGAAGCAATTAGAGGAATAGTGGAGAAACAGAAAAATGCTATTATTGTTGCAAGTTTGGGCACCTTTTCTACTGGTGTTAACATTAGGAATCTACACAATATTATCTTTGCGTCTCCATCAAAGTCGCAAATACGTGTACTCCAATCAATCGGTCGTGGACTCAGAAAATCGGACAACGGCGAACCCACGACGCTATATGATATAATTGACGACCTTCGTAATAACAACAACATGAATTTCGCGTTCCTGCATTCAGATGAAAGACATAAAATTTATGAACGTGAGAAATTTGATAATAAAACGTATAAGGTAAAAATAAATGACAGCACCTCAAATCAAGCAGTTTAAATTGACTAATGATGATGAGATTATTTGTGAAGTTATGGAATGGGATAATGATGAAGATTCATCTATTGTAATTAGAGCAGCGCTTCGAATTATCCAAGGTATAGACCCAGATACTAAAATGCGATATTTTGCTTTTAGACCTTGGATGGGTTTTCAAGACGATCCAGAATTAATGCAAACTGTCAACGCTGGTCATATCATTGGAGAGGCAAATCCATCAGATGACCTATTAAGACATTATGGCATTACCATTAAAGAACAGATCCAAGCCGCTAAAACTAAAAGACATGATTTACCATTGGATGAAGTATATGGTATGGATGATGAAGAACTTGAAGAATATCTCGCTGATAAATACTCTCAAGTTGAAGATGAATCAGAATCGGAACCAGAAGTTACGGACGCATCCGGTAATGTAGTTGCATTTCCAAAGTTGCTCCACTAGGTATATCCCCTTCTCTCCGGATTACTCTTTTATTATACCATCAAAATGCACATCTGTACACAACTATTTTTTTAGATGATTCGCAAACTTAATTGTGTACAGGCCACGGTTAACGTGATATAATATGTTTATAGATTGAAAAATATGTACAGGAAGTGATTATGGCAAGAACCAAAAGACAAAGCATTCATTATGTTAATAATGCTGAGTTTTCTCAAGCTGTTGTCGATTATGTTCATGTAGTTAATGATGCTCGTAAAGCTAACACAGACGTCCCCAAAGTACCAGATTATGTAGCGCAATGTTTTTTACGTATTGCCGAGGGTTTGTCTCACAAAGCCAATTTTATTCGTTATACTTACCGCGAAGAAATGGTAATGGATGCTGTGGAAAATTGCTTAAAGGCTATTCTTAACTACGACATTGAAGCAGCTACACGTACAGGTAAACCTAATGCATTTGCATACTTTACGCAAATCACCTGGTATGCTTTTCTTCGAAGAATTGCAAAAGAGAAAAAACAGCAAGAAATTAAAATGAAGTACCTTACCAATTCTGGTATTGAGAACTTTATTACAAGCGATGATGATTACCAAGATCTAAGTCAATATACTATTGGTAATTTCGTAGATACATTGAAAGATCGTATCGATAAAGTAAGACACTTTGATACTCAAATTAAGGAGTATGTAAAGGAAGAAAAGGTACGCAAAAAGCGTACTAAAACTGTAGACTCAGACCTAACGGAGTTTTTGGAATGAATGAAATTAAGCGCTATACTACTACTATTATCGAAGATGGTGAAGATCTTATCCTCCCAATTCCTGATGAAATCCTAGAACAAATTGATGCCAAAGAAGGTGATATGCTATCATTTGATATTTTTGATGGTTATGTGGTTTTAAAAAAGATTGATAATGTTGCAGAAGTGAAGGCTCGATTAACAGATGAAAATAGCGATACTGAATGATACTCACTGTGATGTCCGAAATTCTTCTGATATCTTTTTAGAAAATCAAACTCGATTCTATACAGATACATTCTTTCCGTATTGCATTGAAAATGATATTAAGCATGTAGTCCACTTAGGTGATTATTACGATAACCGTAAGCAAATTAACGTAAGAGCTGTAAACCATAATCGTAAAATATTTTTAGATCCATTACGTGATAATGGTATGACTATGGATATTATTCCTGGTAACCATGACACGTACTATAAAAACACGAATGACTTAAATTCTTTGAAAGAATTCTTAGGTCATTATATGAACAATATTCATATTGTTATGGAACCTACTGTAATGGATTACGATGGGTTAAAGTTTGGGTTAGTCCCTTGGATCAATAACGAGAACTATGCTTCTACTATTGATTGGTTACAAACATGTGATGCACAAATGATTGGTGCTCATTTGGAGTTACAAGGCTTTGAAATGATGCGAGGTGTTACAAACACTTCAGGAATGGACGCATCAATTTTCCAAAGATTTGAATTAGTTCTTTCTGGTCATTTCCATACTGGATCTCAACAAGGTAATATTAAATATCTTGGTAGTCAGTTTGAGTTAACATGGTCAGATTGTGGTGATCCAAAGTATTTCCACGTATTAGATACTGAGACTCGCGAAGTTACTCCGGTAAGAAATCATCACACAATTTATGAAAAAGTTGTGTACAATGACAAAGAAATAGATTATAATAATTACAAGTTGAAAGATTTGTCGAAGAAATTCGTAAAAGTTATTGTTGTCAATAAAACTGATCAATTTACTTTTGAAAGATTCTTAGACAGAATTCAATCGCAAGACATCTACGAACTCAAGATTGCAGAAACCTTTCAAGAGTTTGTGGGTGAGAATGTTTCGGATGATGGTATTTCAGTAGAAGATACTGCTGAGCTTTTAGATACCTACATTGATAATGTTGATACTGATTTAAATAAAGGTCGTATCAAACATGAAATGCGTGATCTTATGAATGAGGCCCAAGCTCTTGATATTGTTTAAGTCTATTACATACAAAAATTTCCTATCGACAGGTGATAGGCCTACTAGTATTATACTAGACAGAGCTCAATCAACGCTTATTGTTGGTCAAAATGGTGCTGGCAAATCAACTATGTTGGATGCTATATCATTTGCTTTGTTTGGTAAACCACATAGAAATATTAACAAACCACAGCTTGTAAATTCTATCAATAAGAAAAATTGTACAGTTGAAGTAGAATTTTTGGTTGGCAAATCTGAATATAAAATTGTTCGTGGCATTAGGCCAACAATTTTTGAAATTTGGCATAATGGGAATATGATTAATCAAGCATCCCATTCAAAAGAATATCAAAAAATCATAGAACAAAATATTCTTAAGCTCAACCATAAAACTTTCCATCAGGTAGTTGTATTGGGTTCCTCCTCATTTATCCCATTTATGCAACTACCTGCTGGACACCGACGTGAAGTAATTGAAGATCTTTTGGACATTAATGTATTTTCTAAAATGAATCAACTCATGAGAGAAAAGAATGCTCAGCTAAAAGATCAAACTAACGAGGTGTCCTATCAATTAGATCTTATTACTGATAAGATTGAAACTCAAAAGAAATACGTTAAAGATGTTAAGGCGCTGAATAAAGAATATGCTAATAAGATTGAGACGGAGATTGTTGAATTTGAGGAAGAACGGACAAGACTCACGAACGAAAACTCAGAGCTCGGGACGTTCATTGAATCCAATACGCAAAAGGTTTCAGAGGCTTTAAGTAAATTAAACTCAAAACAGTCTTCATTAAAGGAGCACGAACATGAACTCAAATCAGAAATCAAAAAGCTCGTTAAAGAAACAAAATTCTTTGAGGGGAATAGCACTTGTCCGACGTGTTCCCAAGATATTGGTGATGAACTCAGGCAGGAAAAAATCTCTGAAGCTTCCGCATCCGCCAAGTCGATCAATTCAAAACTATCCGTTATCGCTGAAGAGTCGACTAAAGTTGGATCAGATATTGAAGTCGCAACTAAAGTACAGACGGTTGTCGCGAACAAGCAACATAACTTACTATCTAACAACAGACGGCTCCAACAGATTTCGGAAAGTCTGGCATCTAAGAGAAGTGAGTTGGGAAAAATGCAATCAGGCGGTACCGATCTGGCAGAAGCAGAGGCAACTCTTGAAACCTATGCCGAACAAAAAGATTCACTACAGGAACAGAGACTGGTTCTAAGTGACCAAAGATCGTACAACGAAGTTATTGGAGAAATGCTAAAAGATACTGGCATTAAGACTAAGATTATTAAACAATATTTACCAGTTATAAATAATCTCGTTAATCAATATTTGCAAGTGCTTGATTTCTTCGTCCATTTCGATTTGGACGAATCATTCCAAGAAACTATTCGTTCTCGCCATCGTGATGAGTTTACATATGACTCATTCTCTGAAGGTGAAAAGCAAAGAATCGATTTGGCTCTATTATTTACATGGAGACAAATCGCTAAAATGAAGAATTCAATTTCTACAAATCTATTAATTCTAGATGAGACGTTTGATTCTTCACTTGACGTGGATGGAGTAGAAAATCTCCTTAAGATTTTATCTACTCTTACAGAAGACACTAACGTATTTGTCATATCACATAAGGGAGATATCTTAGATGGTAAATTCAGATCTAAGATTGAATTCGTGAAAGACAAAAACTTTAGTAAAATGGTAGCATAATGTATGATTTTTTTATTATTTGTAGCTCTGATTGTAGCAGACAATTCAGAGTTTTTTGAAATGATCGAGGAAAGACAAAAGGTTTGTGATTGGCACTACGTTGGTAGAACTGAAGTAACAAACGAAATTGCTTTACCTGCAGTAGAAGAAGACGGTACAAAAGTTTATTATTGGCATATTTGTAAAAAGTAGGAATTGATGTCTAACGAAGATCTAGTAATATATCCACGATGCCATCCTTATTGGATTATTGATGGAGAAAAAGTTGAAAACAACGAAGAGCTTTGTGGTCAAAAAATTGCTTACACTGCGACAGGACATTTACTTCCATGTTGTTGGTTAGATAACGAAAACAAAGATCCTAGACAAAAACTAGACACGCTTTTAACAGATGAGCTTTTAGTGGAAAATAACGAATCAATCGAAGATATTATTACAAGTGATGCATGGAGATTTTTCCATAAAACATTATTAGATTTTCCTGAAAATTCTCCAAGGACGTGCCAAAAGATGTGTGGTCATAATCCGAAGAAACGTGTAAGGAATATGTCAAATGCATCTTAGTCATATTGATTACGACGATTACGTTCAAGCAAAGAAAAAAGTTGGATTCAATATTGATACTAATCATCGATGTAGGTTACAATGTCCAGCATGCCAACGGCAAAAACCTAGTTTAAAATGGAAAATAAAAGCATCTCAAGATATGCCGATTAATGATTGGAGAAAACTTTTAAAGTTTGCTAATTCTTCGATTGAAAAATGGAATCATTTTAACTTTGCAAAAATGTGTGGTCAAATTTCAGATCCAATCTATCATCCTAATTTTCATGAGTTAATGCAAATTCGAAATGAAGAGTTTCCTCTTATTTGTATGGAAATTAATACAAATGGTAGTGGTAAAAAAATGGAGTGGTGGGAAAAATCCTTTGAACTTTCTGCCCAAGGACCTGTTGAAAAAGACAAATGGATTTTTGCTTTAGACGGTACTGATAACTATACTAATAATATATACAGAGTCAATTCAAATTTTGATGAAGTTTATGAAGTACTAAAAAAAGGTAAGCAAGAATATGATTTACAAATTTGGTGGTTCTTTTTAATTTTCGAGCATAATGTCCATCAACTTGAAACAGCCAGAAAAATGGCTAAAGATTTAAAGATTGGGTTTAGGGAAGAATACACTACCAGAACAGGTGGCGATATTATTGTGGTTGATAAAGAAGGTATAATCTTTAACGATATTACTGATAGAGGAAAGCAATACTATATGCGGCAACCAGATTGGAAAGAACAAAAGATTAAAAAATATGAAGAATTTTTGAATAAAAATGCAAATAACTGTTTACAAACAACCAAAACTAGTGTATAATATTATCATAATCAATCGTGGAGTTACATAATGGAATTAAGTGAAAGCACACTATCGGTGTTAAAAAACTTTTCTGGTATCAATCAGAATCTTTTAATACAAAATGGTAGTACCATCAAAACAATCTCAGAAGCTCGTAATGTTCTAGCTTCTGCTCAAGTATCAGAGTCTTTTGAAAAGCCCTTTGGTATCTATGACCTTAACGAATTTATCAACGTTCTAAATCTCGTTGATACCCCTAATCTACAATTTGAAGATGAGTACGTGCGTGTCTCAGATGCTTCAGGTAGATCACGTGTCAAGTATTTCTTCTCGTCTGAAGATACATTGACGACTCCACAGAAAGACATTAAGATGCCAGAAGCAGATGTTTCGTTTGTCTTAGACAATGATACTCTGAATAAGATTAAGCGTGCTGCTTCTGCTCTTGGTCACGGTGAAGTATCCATTACTGGTAGTGATGGTGTTATTAACCTTTCTGTAGTTGACGCACAAAATGCAACATCTAATACGTTCTCCATCGATATTGATGGTAACTATCCAGCAGATGCGGCATTTAACTTTATTCTTAGCATTAGCAATCTTAAAATTCTTCCGGGAGATTACGAAGTTAAGATTTCGTCTAAGCTCATCTCCGAGTTTAGTAATAAATCAACTCCAGTGAAATACTGGATCGCACTTGAAAAAACCTCAACATTTGGAGTATAATATGTCTGACAATTCTACTGTTCAGCAGCTTAGCGATGTCGCTAATAAATCAGCACGTTCAACCGTAGCTGTTATCGATGCCATGACACAGCGTGGCGCATTTAAAGGTGAAGAACTATCTACGATTGGTGGTCTTCGAGATCAGTGTATCCAAGTCATTCAGCTTGTAGAAAACCTTGAACAGGAACAAGCAATGGCTGCGGCAGAAACTGACGACTAAGTGTCACGACTTAATACGTGCGCGAGGGGCCACGGTTAGCCCCTCACCTTTTTTTATTATGGAGTATTGTGAATGTCTAATGATTTCTTATGGGTCGAAAAATATCGTCCTAAAACTATTGCCGAAACAATTTTACCAGATTCTCTCAAACAAACTTTTACTAAAATTGTAGAGTCTGGCGAACTGCCCAACATGCTGTTTACAGGTACAGCAGGTCTAGGTAAGACCACGGTGGCCAAAGCACTTTGTAATGAGCTTGGCCTCGATTGGATTCTTATTAACGGATCCGAGGAAGGTAACATTGAAACCCTCCGTGGCAAGATCAAGCAGTTCGCGTCCTCTGTCTCATTACAAGGTGGCTACAAGGTTGTGATCCTTGATGAGGCAGATTACTTGAACCCGCAGTCAACACAACCTGCTCTTCGTGGTTTCATTGAAGAGTTCGCCAACAACTGCCGGTTCATCCTTACTTGTAACTTTAAAAATCGTATTATTGAGCCACTCCATTCTCGTTGTGGTGTATACGAATTCAACACTTCTAAAAAAGATATGGTTACGCTTTGTGAACAAATGATGAAGCGTACAATTGATATTTTGCAAAAAGAAGGTGTTGAACATAACCCAAAAGAACTACCACCACTTATTATGAAATATGCTCCTGATTGGAGACGTGTTCTAAACGAGTTACAGCGTGGTTCTGTTGGTGGTACATTGGTTCATATATTAGCCACTAACGGGTCTAATGATTCATATATTGAACTATTTAAGCACCTTAAAGCAAAAGACTTTAAGTCTATGCGCCAATGGGTTGCTAATAATATTGATACAGATGCAGCTGCTATCTTTCGAGCTATCTACGATAGAATGAATAGTAATATTGCACCACAATCAATTCCGCAACTTGTTTTAATCTTGGCTGATTACCAATATAAAAATGCTTTTGTTGCTGATCATGAATTGAATGTAGTTGCATGTATGACGGAGATTATGGCAAATGTCGAAGTCACCGTTTGATTATTTAAATGCAATCAATTACACCAAGGAAGGTCTAATTGTTGATGACATAACCGAAAAAGAATACAATGGGTTTATGGTTAACCGTGGCTTATCGTATTTTAATGATACTGTTCTATATGCTAATGAAATGAATCGATACCACCAGATCGATAATCTTCTTCAATTCGATTTTCTTATAAATATCATCAGGAAGAAAAAACGTTTCTCCAAGTGGGCAAAAGCCCAAGCATTAGATGACGTGGAAGTTATAAAGCAGTATTATGGTTACAGCAACGAAAAGGCTCGACAAGTTTCCACTCTTCTATCCGCAGACCAAATAAGCAATTTAAAAAAGAAGGTTTACACAGGTGGAAGAAAGTAAATTGATTGAGTGGAACCCGAGCAAAATGCTCGAAATTACACTAAATGAACCAGATGATTTCTTGAAAGTACGCGAGACTTTAACACGTATCGGCGTAGCCTCAAGAAAAGAAAATAAACTATATCAGTCTTGCCATATTCTTCATAAACAAGGTCGTTATTTTATCGTTCATTTTAAGGAGTTATTCCTCCTTGACGGTAAGAAGTCAAACCTTGAAGAGAATGATATTGCTAGACGTAACACAATTGCAACATTGATTAGCGACTGGGGTTTGATTTCTATTGACTCTCCAGAAAAAGCTCAACCTGTTGCGCCACTAAGACAAATTAAGATTATTCCTTTCAAAGAAAAAAGTAATTGGGAATTGTGTCCAAAGTATAACATTGGGAACAATAACGTTACACGGAGCTAAATTATGATTGAAGGTTTTGAAGCACCATGTGTGGTGTTTAAGACTCGTGTTCGAGATGAGTCTATTGAGGGTCCTAACCCATACCGTTGGCAAGATGTTACTAGCCATGAGTTACTAAAGGGAAAGCGAATAGCAGTATTTTCCCTACCAGGTGCGTTTACACCCACCTGTTCTACCTATCAACTTCCAGGGTTTGAAGAAAACTACGATAAAATTCGTAGTCTTGGTATTGATGAAGTATACTGCATTTCTGTAAATGATGCTTTTGTTATGAACGCATGGGCTAAACACCAGAACATTCAAAATGTAAAAGTTATTCCAGATGGTAGTGGTAACTTTACTCGATTCATGGGCATGCTTGTTGGTAAAAACCATTTAGGATTTGGCAACAGATCATGGCGCTATATGTGCGTATTCAATGACGGTGTTGTTGAAAAATGGTGGCAAGAGCCAGGTATCAATAACGACGGTGAAGATACAGATCCATACGGTGAAACTAAACCAGAAAACTTAGTACGGTATTTAGAATCTAATAGAGATGCATAAACAACTTTCGTGTATTATATACTTAATTGACTTTCATGGTCATCCTTCTTTAGGTGATGACCATTCAAATAATCAAAGATATAGTACATTAATTGATATTTGTGCTTCACCTAAGATTGATAAGACTAAAACAATTATTGTTTCTAGTAAAATAGATTTTAGAGAAAAAGTTGTTGAAGTAAAAAAGATTGCTCAAGGTAGAGGATGGGATTGGATAGAATTCGATGGAGATACTATTGATGATTTTGAACAAACTCTCTTTGACCAAGGTTATCTTATTCGATATAATACTAAAATAATTTTTGGAGGCACAAATACTTCTGGTTGTGTATTTAAAACCAAAGGTACTTCTCTAATAAAATTTGCCGAATTTGGATATAAAACAGAATTGCATTTACCATTATGCGCTGAGTACCATACAGTTGGTATTAACCCTAGCGAAAAAAATGCTCGAGCATATTCTATCATATACAACGAAATCAAAAAGAATCCAAAACTATTGGATAATATTGAAATCTCATGCAAAACTAATGAGATCTCATATATATAATATCGGATGCGGAATGGTTCCGGTCCATAACATAACCTTGCTTTAACTAGGAGGTCAATAATGACAGCACAAGGTGTACATACTCTCTTTCCACGTTCAGCATTTGTTGGGTTTGATCATTTATTTGATGAGCTCGATCGAGTGGCAAGACACGCTAAGGATAACTATCCTCCACACAACATTGTAAAAGTAGATGAGACTAACTATCTTATCGAATTAGCTGTTGCTGGTTTTGCCAGTAATGAGCTAGAAATTGAAGTGAAAGATAGATCCCTTAAGGTAAGAGGCAATCACGAAAATCGTGGTCGTGAATACATTCACAAATCTATTTCGACTAAAAGATTCGAAAAATCCTTCCGGCTCTCTGAATATGTTCAGGTAAACGGAGCAGATCTTACAGACGGTATTCTTGCTATTGGTTTAGAAGTTGTCGTCCCAGAAGAAATGCGTCCTCGTAAAATCGAAATCAATTCAAACTTACGAGGGATCACACATGATCACATCAACAACAAGACTACCCGAAACTCGGAAAGCGTCCTTCTCACTGAAGAAACTACTGAGTCCGGTAACTAATTTCATTGTCCGCGTTTTTGAAGCTTTTGTAGAAGCTCGTCAATTACAGGCAGCAATGGAAACGGCAATGCATTTGAAGTCATTTAATAGAGACTTTGCGCATATGTCGCATTCGGATATCGTTCAAAGAATTATGAGCGATATTCAAAAGGAGCGTAAGTAGTTCAACTACGGAATAATCTTAATGATTACTCTATGTATGTTTGGGAATGCTCACGCTAGACACAAGTCCATTTTGGACACATACACACACAACACAAGGAGACATAATTATGTCACAGAAAAATCCATTTGAAATCCGCTTCGACGTATTGGCTATGGCCAAAGAACTTTGTGATCGTCAGTACGATATGGCTCAACAGCAGTATTGGACTATGGTCGAGAATGCTAAAGAGCACAGCAAAGATCTTACGGGTACTATCGAAAAGTATACACCTAAAATGTATACACCTTCTGAAATCATGAAGCAAGCTGAAGAGCTTTATGCTTTTGTGACAAAGAAGGATTAAAGCTATGTGGCCTTACACCCAAGAAGAATATGATGAGTGGTTTGGCGCTACAGCTTAAATAAATAAAGGGGAGTCTGGTTGGGCTCCCTTTTCATTCTTAGGAGAAAATAATGAAGTTAAGTAAAAATTTTTCAATGGCTGAATTTACCAAATCCCAAACAGCCGAACGTAAAGGAATTGATAATACTCCACAAGGAGATCATTTAGATGCAGCAGTCGCTCTTTTCGAAAATGTTGTACAGCGTGTACGAGATCATTTTGGTCCTACCGTTCTTAATTCTGGTTACCGTTCACCTGAGCTTAATGCTGCTGTTGGTGGATCTGCTACTTCCCAGCACTGTAAAGGAGAAGCCGCAGACATTGAAGTTCCAGGCGTACCTAATGCGGAATTGGCTGAATGGATTAGAGACAATTTGGAATTTGATCAGCTTATATTGGAGTTTTATACTCCTGGCATTCCTGATTCTGGTTGGGTACACGTTAGCTATAAAGCGGATGGCGATAACCGTAAGTCCATTTTAACAGCATCTCGTGTAGATGGTAAGACTGTCTATTCTGAAGGGATTAATGCGTAATGTTTATGACCCTTGGATTCATACTCGGTTTTGTATTAGGATGGATCGTGCGCTGGAAGCTTGATGGTATTATTGATTTCGTTAAGAAATTGCAAGGAGGCGCTCGTGGATAATTCTAATGAGAAAAAAACTTTTCTTCAAGAAGTAGTAGAACACGACAAGTGTGGCACAGACGAATGTTGCCAACAATGCGACACTAGTGAAGATAAAAAAGAAGAAGAAGTGAAAAAATAGGTTTACTTTTCTATCTTTCTGTTGTATAATATACTTATGATTGAAGTGGAGAAGTTATGTCGTTTTATACGTCCGTAGTTCGTTATGGTAATAACATGTTGTATCGTGGCTATAGTTCCGAAGGTAAAAGGATCTATAGGCGTGATGCTAATTTTAAACCGCAATTTTTTGTCCGTTCTCAAAAAGAAACTGGTTGGACATCGCTCGATGGAGCTGATGTTCTTCCAGTAGATATGGACAATATGCGTGAAGCTAAGCAATGGCTGGAAATGAATTCAGAAGTTGCTGGTCGCCATATCTTTGGCAATAAGAATTATATCCAACAATACATTACTCAAAAGTTCCCACGTGAAATTGAGTTCAAGCGCGAACTAATTGATGTAGGTACTATTGATATTGAAACAGAATACGAAGATGGCTTCCCTCATCCCCATGAAGCAAGTCAACGTATTCTGTCTATTACTTACAAATCAAGTAAAGATAAAACTTATCGTGTATGGGCTTATGGTGATTATGATCGCGATAAAGCTCTTATTCAGCCAGTTGCGTATTATCGCTGTCGTGATGAAGCAAGTCTTTTAAATAAGTTTCTTGATTTCTGGGGTAGTGAATCTGCCTGTCCAGATGTTGTAACCGGTTGGAATACTCGTTTCTTTGATATTCCATATCTGGTAAATCGTACAGCTAAGATTCTTGGCGTAGAATCGATTAAAAGATTTTCGCCTTGGGGTATGGTTGACTATCGACAAATTACTCGTCGCGGTAAACCTGAAGATACCTACGATATAAAAGGTATTGAACAACTCGATTATCTTGAGTTATTTCAAAAGTTTGGATATTCATACGGTCCACAAGAATCTTACAAACTAAATCATATTGCGTATGTAGTTCTTGGTGATAAGAAACTCTCTTTTGATGAAGCAGGTTCACTTAAAAATCTCTACAAAGAAGACTTTCAACGCTATATTGACTATAACATGAAAGACGTTGAATTGATCGAACGCTTCGAAGATAAGATGGGTTTGATTACTTTGGCTTTGACTGTAGCATATAAAGGTGGTGTCAACTATGGTGATACCTTTGGGACTACCGCTATCTGGGAATCTATCATCTATCGTAAGTTGATGTTAGAAAAAACAGTAACACCTTTAAATAAACCAGACCTTGGTAAGACTCAATTTGCTGGTGGTTACGTAAAAGAACCACAGGTTGGTGCGCATGATTGGGTAGTTTCTTTTGACTTAAACTCACTGTATCCAAACATTATTGTACAATGGAACATGAGTCCTGAAACACTGGTTGATCAATCAGAAAACTCAGGTGTTGAATTTTACTTAAATGCGCCAAAAGTTGCTAGTGATTGTGCTGTAGCTGCAAATGGTTCTACTTATCGTAAAACACGCGATGGGGTTATCCCAAGGATTATTGAAGATTATTATGATGAACGCCGTTCTATTAAGAACATGATGCTAGCAGCTGAATCAGCGTATCAAAAGAATAAAACAAATGACCTTGATAAAGAGATCAATACTCTAAATAACCAACAAATGGCGATTAAGATTCTTATGAACTCTCTTTATGGTGCCCTAGGTAACCAATGGTTTAAATACTTTGATCTTCGTCTAGCTGAGGGTGTTACATTAACTGGTCAATTAGCCATTCAATGGGCTGAACGCGCAGTTAACAAAGCAATGAATGACGTACTTAAGACTGATGGTATTGATTACGTAATTGCAATCGATACTGATTCTTTGTATGTTAACTTTAGTAGAATGATAAAGGAATACACACCAAAAAATCCTGTGCAATTTCTTGATAAGATCTGTAAAGAATACTTCGAACCAAAGATTGCTACTGCGTATGAAGCATTGTTTGATAAGATGAATTGTCATAAACCACGTATGGAAATGGGTAGAGAAGTAATTGCTGATCGTGGTATATGGACAGCTAAAAAGCGCTATATCTTAAATGTGCATAATAATGAAGGTGTACAATACGCTGAACCAAAACTAAAGATCATGGGTATTGAAGCAATTAAGTCTTCAACTCCTGAAGTCTGTCGTAATAAGTTCAAAGAAATCTTTAAGGTGATTATTAGTGGTACTGAAGAAGATACTCAGCAATTCATTCAAGACTTTAAAACTGAGTTCAAATCTCTTACACCAGAAAAAGTCGCGTTTCCACGATCTGTTTCTAATATTACTGACTGGAGCGATAGATCATCGATATATAAGAAAGGTACACCAATTCATGTTCGCGGTTCCTTACTATACAATCGCCAAATCAAATTATTCAAATTAAATAAAAAGTATGAATATATTACAAATGGATCTCGGATCTATTTTACTTACATGAAAATGCCGAATCCAATACAAGAAAATGTTGTAGCTTTTCCGGATATATTACCACCTGAACTACACCTAAATAAATATGTTAACTATGATCTGCAGTTCGAGAAGACATTCTTAGAACCGCTAATACCAATACTAGATGCTGTGGGTTGGACTTCAGAGCCAGTCGCAAGCTTAGAGGACTTTTTTGTATGATTACTTTAAAATGGAAATGCCCAGAAATGCATGAGCAATATACTGCAGTTAGGACCGTAACACATGTCATTGCAGATGGATCTTCTTTGGACGAAATGCTTGATGCATATACAGATTTTTTAAAAGGTATTGGTTATCAAGTACCTGAAAATAGTTGTTTACAATTCAGTGAAGATGGTGTACAATATACTAATAATGTAACTCCGATAAATTCTAATAGAGGTAATGATGTCTAGAGATTGGATGCAAGATATTAATGATATGCATGTCAAATTTGGTGTGCATGATTGGGTTGACAAAAATAGATATAATAAAGAAATTCTTAATAAATTTCTAGAGTTTCGTCTATCTTTTCTTGAAGAAGAATTAGATGAGACTCGTAAAGCTGCTCTTTTAGATAAAGATGCAGAAGAAGTAGTTGATGGTTTAATTGATCTTTGCGTTGTTGCAATTGGTACTCTTGATGCATTCGGTGTAAATGCTGAAGAAGCATGGGATAGAGTCCATAAAGCAAATATGAGTAAAGAACCTGGTGTAAAAAAAGAAAGACCAAATCCACTGGGACTGCCTGATTTGATGAAGCCTGAAGGTTGGGAGGCACCTACACATTATGGAAACCACGGCAATATCCCTGACGCTCTTTAAGAGTGTATTTGATAATAAAACAGATAAGCGAGTAGATTTAAATAACTTTGACTCGTTTGAAAGAGTATTGTATGATCTTTCTGAAAGAAATATTGCAAACAAAAAAGATGCAGACCTTATGTCTCCAGCTACGTATATGCCTGGAACAACAAGGGCCAATAAAAATGTAGTCGAATGGAGCGGCTGGTGTGCAGTTGATGTCGATGAATTTAAGTTTGAAGGAGATCTAAAAGATGAACTTTACCGTAGGTTTCCTGATTTTCGTTTTGTGTGCTATAGTACTGCTAGCAGCACCATTGCTTTTCCGAAGTTCCGTCTTGTCTTTCCACTTAGCAAGACTGTGCGAGGAGATCGAATCAAAAAATTTTGGTACGCACTACAAACAGAGCTCGGAAATCTCGGAGATAGACAAACTAAGGATCTATCACGGATGTATTACATCCCTGCGAACTACGCTAATGCTTACAATTTTATTTTCAGCAGTGATGCTCGTGAACCTATTGACCCTGATGAACTAATCTTCAAGCACCCGATGCCTGAAAAGTCATCCCTAAATAACTTCTTTGATAGACTGCCTGAGTCTATGCAACAACAAATTATTGAGCATCGTAAAGCAAAACTAGATGCTCAGTTCAATTGGACATCTTATCATGATTGTCCATTTTGGCCAAAGAATTTAGCAGTGGAATATTCTACAATCAGTAAGACTGGTTGGTACCATAAAATGTATCAAATTATGGTGGCAATTGCCGGTCATGCGATTGATAAAAAATATGCCATTACTGCTGATGAAATCTCTCAATTGTGCAGACAATTTGATGAAGAGACTGGTAATTGGTATAAGAATCGTCCAATGGACACTGAGGCTGATCGTGCAATTGAATTTGTTTATAAGAATATGTGATGAGTAACGTATACGATTTTGAACACTACAAAAAAATAAAAGAAGCAAAAGCGCTAAAAGATAACGCACAAGAGTTATTAGATCTTCTTGATTCGTTTATGGTTGATGGTGAGTCATTCATGATTACTGTTGAAGACGAAGATGGTAATAAACAAGATATTGATTTGAATGAATTCATGGATACTCTAGACTATCCAACTAACGATAATTGAAAATAATTGAAAATAGTTGTTTACTTTTCCTACAAAAGGTTGTATAATAATACTATCAAATGGAGAGAGACAGATGATTCCTAGTGTTTTAAATGATGTTGTCAATGCCCTTAAGTCTGAAAAGATCTCAATTGCTGATAAGATTGAGGGTGAAGGTCGTGGTGGTTCCTTACAAGATGAAGGTACCATCATTCGCTTTTTACAATCAAACGAAAAGTTTGGTAAAAATATTCTGAATATTCCACCTCGTGGATTTGGTGATATGTTAGTTGTAGACTACGATCAAAAAACTTTTTACGTAGTAAATATCAAAACTTCAATTGGAAGTAGCGATAACGCAACATCAAAGCTTGGCTTTTTGTATGCCTTCACTAATCTTACTTATGAAGAACTTCCTCGTAGCATGGGCTGGAAAAAGTTTCATGCACTTCTAAAAGAACGTAAAGCAGACATGCCCAATAAAGACTATTGGTATTTGTGCGTTGATAAGAATGATTCTTCTAATGTCATGGTTCGTGGCTGTAAACAAATCGCCAATTGGGTAGAGAATGCAAACCCTGCTAATCTACTTCAAATCAATTGGAAGAAAGAAAAGCTTTCTGACCCTGTAAATAGAACATACGATGAAGCATACGATGTGATTGTAAATGGTATCTCACGGTGCTTTAGAAAAACATTTGATAATTTGCCAGAAGAAATGAAAGAGGTAATTAATGCGTGAATCAGTAAAAGTTCTCCAAGAATGCGCAGAACTACAAACTAGAAAATCTCAAGACTATCAGAATGAGCAATCAAATATTGTTCAAGCAATGCATTATCGTCGTGGTGTGGATACTATCCATGATATGATTTGGCAAAAGCTTATTCGTGCTCAGTCTCTTCTTGAATCTGGACGTGCCGATCAACCTCACTTTGAATCTCTTGAAGATACATATAAAGACTTGATCAACTATTCTTCTTTTGCAGTATCTTATATTCGTGGTAAGATGGAAGGTCAAGATCCAACTCGTGATATGTTTAATCGAAGCACAGATGTACAAACAACCATTGGAGAATTATTAGATGAGAGTAGGCCTGACAGCGTCGACGTTTGATCTGCTTCATGCTGGTCATGTTGAAATGTTGCGTGAAGCAAAACAACAATGTGACTATTTAATTGCATGTTTACAGATTGATCCGAGTATTGATCGCAAAGAAAAAAATCCACCAGTTCAAACAATAGTTGAAAGATATACTCAACTCGAAGCAGTAAAATATGTTGATGAAATTATCCCATATTTACATGAGTCAGATTTAGAAGATATTTTGCAATTAAGGGATGTACAAATTCGCATTCTTGGTGTAGAATATAAAGATACAGATTTCACTGGTAGAGATATCTGTAAGCAAAGGGATATCTCGTTATATTTTAATAAACGTGATCATAGATTTTCAACAAGTGGTTTAAGAAAGAGAGTAAGTAATGCTAAGAACAAGTGACATAGCTGAATATTTCATGCATGCTCTAGAAAATGAAGACTTTACAATCGATAAGACCGGTTGTAAAATGATTGAATATATTGGTGCTTCATTTCTAGCTGATCAAAATACAATCTTTGGCGAACCAAATGAAGAATACATTCAATCTGAACTTGATTGGTACGACTCTATGAGTACCAATGTGAATGATATTGTGTATCCTAATGGTGTCCCAGCAGCTTGGAAACATAGTGCAAATAAGCATGGTGAAACAAATTCTAATTATGGTTTATTGATTTATTCTGATAAATATTATTATCAGTATGGACAAGTTCTTGACGAATTGATTCAAAATAGTGATGAAACTCGTCGTGCAACAATGGTCTATACACGACCTTCAATCTGGGAAGAGTACAAGGAGAACGATAAGAACGACTTCATCTGTACTAACGCCGTTACCTATTATATTCGAGATACCGAATTATCTGCTGTAGTACAAATGCGCTCAAACGATGTCGTATTCGGTTATAAGAACGACTATGCTTGGCAAAGGTACGTGCTAGAAAAACTTGCTGAAGATTATAATCATTTTACTACTGATCATGTAGAACCAGGTAATATCATTTGGCAAGTTCAAAATCTTCACGTGTATGAAAAACATTTTCACTTGGTAAAATAAAATGAAAGTAACAATTGGTCCGTATAAAGATGATGATTCTCCTCGTAGAGAAGAAATTGTAATCCATGATTATGATACATGGAGTGCGGACCATACTCTTTCACTTATTATTTTACCGTTGCTTAAAAAGATAAAGGAACTCAAACACGGTTCAGCAGTTGTTGATCAAGAAGATGTTCCTCAAAATTTAAGGACCACGTATCCAGCGATGTATAGTAATCAATTGGATCTATTCAACACTTATGAAGAAATAGGTGATATGGAAGATCCATTGATTCATGCTCGTTGGGATTACGTTTTAGATGAAATGATTTGGACACATGAACAACTTGTAGAAGATCGTGTAACGGAATCTTATGATAACGCTGAATGGGATCAAAGATTCAAAAATGGTTTAAATCTATTTGGAAAGTATTACACAGCATTATGGACGTAAAGTGGGATCAAAGATATTTAAGACTTGCTGAAGAAGTAGCAAGTTGGTCGAAAGACCCGTCACGCAAAATTGGTGCTGTGGCGGTGGGAGCTAAGGGCCAGGTTCTGGCTCAAGGCTTTAATGGTTTTCCTCGAGGGATTGAAGATACCGATGAGCGATATCTTATTCGCGAGAGGAAATACGAGCTGGTAGTTCACGCTGAAATGAATGTAATATATAATGCTACATACAATGGAGTATCCTTAGATGGTGCTACATTATATGTTAGTGGACTGCCGGTGTGTTCAGAATGCGCTAAAGGGATTATCCAAGTTGGCATTAAGCGTATTGTAATGCGAAAAATGGAAGTACCAGAAACTTGGCAAAATTCTTGGCGTAAAACTCAGGAGATGTTTGATGAAAGTGGTTTACAATACGAATTTTCGTGACAAAAAAGAGAGACCTATTATGAATAATATTGAAGATTTACTATGTCAAGTTGAAGAATTAACGCAACGAGTTAAACGATTAGAAATCGATTTAGCTTATGCACAAAAGTCAAACTCTAACTAGGAACGGATTGGCTGGGGCTTCGGCTCCAGCCATGAATATATAAATTATGATTGATTACATTGTTATCCCAACTCTTGGTAGAACTCACAAACAAATTACCTATAATAACCTACCTGAGCAATATCAAAACCAAACTCTTTTTACTGTGCAACCTCATGAATACGATGAGATGCATGAAATTTATGGTGATAAAGTTTTAAAACTTCCAGATACAATTAAAAAGATTGCTGCAACCAGAGAGTGGATTTTCAATGAATTTAAAGATTGCCGTCATATGGTATTTGATGATGATCTAGAGTTTGTAGTAAAAGAACCAAATCCAGGTGAAGGTACTAAATGGCTTTCACGTAAATTTACAGATCAAGATTTTCATGATGCATTCGATCTTGTTAATGATTGGATGGATCAAGGTATCTCCTTTGGTGGATTCTTACCTGCATGGGTTATCCCTGATGTTAAGCAATGGCCTATTCGTGAAAATCAAAGAATGATGACTAACTGGTTCTTTGATGGACCAAAAATCCCACGTGATTTACAGTGGTGTAGAGTTGAAGCTGCAGAAGACTTTGATGTTAACCTACAACTATTGACTCGTGGATTTAAGAATAGAATCAGTGCTAAATATATGGTAACCTGTTCTGAAACAAATGCTGAAGGTGGTTGCTCAGTTTGGAGAACATTAGATCTTCATAATGATGCACAACGCAAATTGCAAGAATTATTCCCTGAATTTGTTGCAATAAGAGAAAAACAAGTTCCGTCAGGTCCTTGGAAAGGGCAAACAAAATTGGCTGTTACGATACAGCATAAAAAAGCGTATGAGTCTAGCCAAAAAAATAGTTTAGAGGAATTTTTTTAATAATGAATTATGCGAGTATTGTACCACTTATTGGTGGTGAAACTATTGCAATGGCTAATGTTTTTGGAAAGAAGCCGGAGTATATTTTAAGTTATGAAGCATTTCAAGCAAATGATAGTCACATTTTGGACTACTATGGAGGTGTTCCTTACAAATTGGTTGATGGCGACAGCGTGGCTCAGCTTGATGTTAATTCTGTTGATGTTATCAATACTGTGTGTCCTTGTGCTGGTCTCAGCAGCCTTAGTCCTTCTTCCGCTAGCGATAATTCAGCTAACGATTGGATGCTTCATACCTCGAAGCTCATCTTGGAGCAAGTACGTCCACGCGTCTTTTGGGGAGAAAATGCCCCACGACTTGCATCCAAGATGGGATCGCCCGTGGTGGAAAGATTACGATCAGTCGCAAAAGAAACAGGATACAGTTTCTCAATCTTCAAAACAAAATCCCTCCTCCACGGACTCTCACAAGTAAGGGATAGAACATTTTATTTTTTCTGGCAGGGCAATAAAGTCCCTCTTTTTGAATATATAAAGAGGGACCATGAGAAAATCGAGGATACGATTCGTTCCGTGAAACGAGATCAAAACGATCCAATGAGCCAAATCCTCACAAACACTCGGGTACCATCTGAGAATCCTTTTTATAAGTATGTCCTTCAAGAAATAGAAGGTGGTATTACACATAAAGAGTTTGCAGATAAAATAGAAAAGACGACCAACCCACTAGATTATATTGAAGCAAATAAGATTTCATATCTAGATGTGGGTAAATGGATGAAGGCTCATGGATACGAGCGTGAAGAAGCCAAGTGCAAGCGTATGTACGATAAGCTAGCAAGTGGTGGCAATATTATGAGAAAAAATACAGAGATCCCAAAAGACTACATTGGTGCTTTCGTAGGACATATGCCTACGTCTTTGACTCACCCAGATGAAGATCGATATTTGACAATTCGTGAATGTTTATCAATCATGAAAATGCCAACTGATTTTCAATTAAAAGGTGGTCTATCTAATCTCAATCATATTTGCCAAAATGTTCCAGTGACAACAGCTATGGATATGGCTGCTGAAGTAAAAGCTTTTGTAGAAGGTAGATCAGACAATAGACTTATTGAAACTGATTTCCTTATGCAAGATAATAAAACTCAAACATATGAGTACGAAAAAAACAGTTTACATTTAGACGAATTCATGGTATAATATATCTTTAATTAGGAGATATGTTATGCCTCAAAGAAACGTCCCACTAGGATCTAACCAAACTTATTGGGTAAAAAAGTCTAATGGTAAAGGTTATACCGTTTGGTCAACTCGTCAATTACAATCTTTAATTGAACAGACCAAAGTAACAGCATCAGATAAAGTGGTTCTTAAACAGAGCCAATATTAGGAGTGACAATATGCCGTCAATAATGGATAAACTATTAAAGAATTCTAAAGTCAAGCAAACAGAAATTCTTTCAGAGTCTAAATTTTTTACAGAAAAAGATATGATCACCACTGAAGTGCCGATGATTAACGTGGCATTATCTGGAGATCCAGATGGTGGTCTTACACCAGGACTTACAGTTTTGGCTGGTCCATCAAAACACTTTAAGACTTCATTTGCTTTAATTATGGCTGCGGCCTACTTAAAGAAATATGATGAAGCAGTATTACTATTCTATGATTCAGAGTTTGGTTCACCACAATCTTATTTCAAACAATTTGAAATTGATACAAGTCGAGTTATCCATACACCAATCACAAACGTAGAAGAACTCAAGTTTGATATTGTCAATCAGCTTGAAGCAATCGATCGTGGTGATCGTGTTGTTATTGTGATTGATTCAATTGGTAACCTAGCATCTAAGAAAGAATTAGAAGATGCTCTGAATGAAAAATCAGTTGCAGATATGTCTCGTGCAAAAGCACTAAAAGGTTTATTCCGTATGGTTACTCCTTATCTAGCAATGAAAGATATTCCTCTTGTTGCTGTTAACCATACATATCAAGAGATTGGTTTGTTTCCAAAAGCTATTGTGTCAGGTGGTACTGGCATTTATTACTCTGCCGACAACATCTGGATTATTGGACGTCGCCAGAACAAGACAGGGACCGAAGTTACTGGCTATGACTTCGTTATTAATGTTGAGAAATCTCGAATGGTTAAAGAGAAATCTAAGATCCCTATTTCAGTGTCTTGGGAAGGCGGCGTCCAGAAGTGGTCAGGTCTACTTGATCTAGGTCTATCTGGGAACTATGTTGTTAAACCATCCAATGGTTGGTATTCAAAAGTTAATCGTGAAACTGGTGAAATTGAAGATAGTAAGGTTCGTGAAAAAGCTACTTTGGAAGCAAGCTTTTGGAAGCCAATCTTTGAAACCACTGACTTTAAAGATTATCTAAAACAATGTTATCAAATTGGTGGTAATAAAGTATTCGAGGTAGATGATGTCCTTGAAGGAGAATAAAGACTATAAGTTAGTTCATCACGAAGAGCATCCCGACTCTTGGGCTGTACGACTTGAGACTGGTGATTATCCTGAAACTACTATTGTCTTTGGCGCCGTTGGTTATGACGATCAGCAAGAGTCTCTTACATTTGATTTTCAAATTGTAGATACTCCAGATAATACGCTAACAGTTGAAAATATTGGTTTACAAGAGCACGCTGGTATGGTATTATTATCTATTATTGAACAGGGTCTTGAAGAAGGCTTTGTAAAAGCATATGATCGGGAAAGCGGAGATGAACTTACAAATTGAAAATACCATCTTACGAAATCTTCTAACTAATGAAGATTACATGCGTAAGGTGTTACCCTTTATTAAACCAGATTACTTTGATGGTCCATACAAAGCTCTATTCAAAGAAGCTGGTAAGTTCGTTGCTAAATACAATAAGCTTCCGACTCAAGAAGCTTTCCTTGTAGAACTCAACGAACACTCGAATCTCAGTGGTGATACATTCACTGCCGCAGTAGAAATTGCAAAGCAATTGTTTACTGGAGATAAGGTAGACGATACTTGGTTGCTTGACAACACTGAAAAGTGGTGCCAAGATCGTGCTATCTACAATGCGGTCATGGAGTCAATTTCAATTATTGACGGCAAACATGACACCTTGACCAAGAACGCTCTCCCAGACCTTCTCACGAAGGCTCTGGGAGTTGCCTTTGATACAAGTGTTGGTCACGATTATGTGGATAACGCTGAACAACGTTTTGATTTTTACCATACAGAAGAAGATAGGATTCCTTTTGATCTCGATTATCTTAACAAGATTACAAAGGGTGGTGTTCCTCGTAAAACACTTAACATTGCCCTTGCAGGTACTGGCGTTGGCAAGTCTCTATTCATGTGTCATGTTGCTGCTAGCGCTTTGGTAGAAGGTAGAAACGTTCTCTATATTACTATGGAAATGGCTGAAGAACGTATTGCCGAACGTATCGATGCTAACTTATTGAATATCCCTATTGATCAACTTGATAAGATGTCAAAGGATATGTTTACAACTAAAATTGCAAACTTAGCCCGTAAGACTACAGGTCGATTGATTGTAAAGGAATATCCTACTGGGTCAGCTCATGCAGGGCACTTTAGAGCTTTATTGAATGAGTTGAAATTAAAGAAACAGTTTGAACCAGATATTATCTTTATTGATTACTTAAATATCTGTGCTTCATCTCGAATGAAGGGGATGGGTGGTGCAATTAACTCATACACTTACATTAAAGCAGTTGCTGAAGAATTACGTGGACTTGCCGTCGAATTCGACGTGCCGGTGTTCTCTGCAACGCAAACGACTCGCTCGGGTTATTCTAATTCGGATGTTGGGCTTGAAGATACGTCCGAGTCTTTTGGACTACCCGCTACCGCCGATCTTATGTTTGCACTCATCTCTACAGAAGAGCTCGAACGTGATGGACAACTCATGGTCAAGCAACTTAAGAATCGTTACAATGATCCCACGCTTTATAAAAGATTTGTTGTCGGTATAGATAGATCTAGGATGAGACTTTTTGATGTAGATCAAACTCAAGAGCCTAAACTAGTAGATGATACTCCAGTTTTTGATAAGTCAAATGCTGGTACTAGAATCTCAGGTGAAAAATTTGATGGATGGAAACTATGAAATTAAATGTAACTAGCTATGATTCAGACCAAAACACTATTTCATTGGAAATGGATGAAGAAGCAAAGCAATGGGTTTTGGACAGAGGATTTAATGCTATCTTGACAGATGCTATTAAGAACTTTGACGTTAATGACTTACCTGCCAAAATCGAAGAAAAGGATCAACCAACATGAAAGCTCGTCTTATATCATATTCACAAACCCCAGAAGGAGAACTATATGTCGGTAACGATGTCCAAGAACTTATATCGTATTGCGCCCGTGTATCCAATCCATCGAACCAAATTAACTCTGAAACGACAGAAAGGTTACTTGCCTATCTCAGAAAACACAAACACTGGTCACCATTCGAAATGGTATCTGCTTGCTTAGAGATTGAAACAACTCGAGATATTGCAAGACAATTGATTCGCCATAGATCATTTTCGTTTCAAGAGTTTTCTCAACGATATGCTGATGTTCGTGAAATCGATGATGAATTTGAACTTCGTGAAGCCCGTCTACAAGATACTAAGAATCGCCAAAACTCTATTGAAACTGATAGTGAAGAACTTCAGAGGGAATGGGATCGGCATCAGCGTAGAGTACTTTGGATGGTGAAAGAAGTTTATGCTTGGGCTTTAAATCAGGGTATTGCAAAAGAACAAGCAAGAGCAGTTTTGCCAGAAGGATTAACTAAATCTAGACTATATGTGAATGGTACCCTTAGATCTTGGATCCATTACATTGAACTTAGATCTGGTAATGGTACTCAAAAAGAGCATATGGAATTAGCTCGTGAATGTGCCTGTGCAATTGCTAAGATCTTCCCAGCCGTTGGAGACCATTTAAGTGACTCGTAAACAACAAATCCTCTTGATTCTAATGGAAGAATGTGCAGAGGTCCAGCAACGAGCGTCTAAGTGCTTACGCTTTGGTGGTATAGAAAATGAAGCTTTATTGGAGAAAGAGATTGGTGATCTCCTTTGTATGACCGATCTCTTATCTGAAGATGGCATTATCGATTATGGTGTTTGCCACAAACAAGCAGCCCTTAAGGAAGAAAAATTGAAAAAATATTCAACCATTTTTTCGGAATAGTCCCTAAGTTATTGATTTTCCTCTAAAATAAAAATGCACTTTATGTGCATTTTTTTGTTTACAAACGCAATTTTATTGGTTATAATATACTTATAAAATGAAATGAGGAAATAACATGTTGAAATTTGAAACTCTTGCAAACATCGGTGATACCATTAAGGCTCACGACTTCGATCCTAAGATGCTCGAAGCAATGAATGAGACACCTAAGTTCATCGTTGGTAAAGTGATTGCAAAAGGTTGGATCAAGCATCCAACAACAGGATTTGAAATTTACAAGGGTTACACCATTGAGATCACTGAAGATACAATGGGTAACCGAGTCGGCGATGAAGGATACGTTCCTTTTGAGTCAAGTTTAGATTATGATAACCGTATTGAGGTAATAGCATGAATACAGTAACTTTAGTTGTCAACAAGCTTGTTGAAAAATATGAATACACTCACTTTGCAGATGAAAGTGCAGTGATTGCAGAAATTGGTAAAATCCTTATCGAGTCTTTTGGTAAGACTCAAGCTCGATTCATTGCCAATAGTGATTACTTCCTAGGTGAAGCATTGGATTCTTTCTACACAACAACAGGAGCAAAATAATGTTAGCATATTGTGATTACATTGCAGATCGTATCTCAAAGAATCTGCATGAAGATGCGACTAAGTCTAGCTCTTACGTGAGCTTAGTAACAACTCCAAAGATGGATCTCCATCCTGAGTTTGGATACTTGGTTTCTACTAAAAAAGAAATCACCGTCTTAGACGTAAATGGTAAGGCTTATAAGGTAACTGTTGAAGAGGTGAATCAATGAAGTATCTCGTATCGATAGCAGGATATTGTGCATTTGCTGCATGTTGTGTTCTACTTCTTGATTATATTTTCGTTACTGCTGATGTTCACGTATCGCATAGCACTGGCAATTGTGTAGGTGTTACCACATATCAGGGTGTGTTTTTTGACACCGGTGACTATAATTGCGAAAATCTTCCTGAAAAATATAATCACATTTGGGTAAAATAATTGTTTACAACCAGTACAAACTGTGGTATAATATAAGTATAAATTGAAATGAGGAGTTTATTATGAGTAAAATGGGTCAAGCAGTTTTTGAAGGGCAAGAATTTGCTCAAGAAAATTACAACGAACCACGTGATCAGTTTATGAAAATGGTTCGTGCTAAGTTTGCAGATCGTCCAGTTCAACGTGACGCTGCTGTTGAAGAATTCGATACAATCGGAAATGATCTTTCTGATTACGCAGCATACGCTGCTGAGGAGGCTTATTATGGGAATTGAAGCACCACGTTATCCATCAGATGCTTTTATTGGTACCTTTGAAGTTGATAGTGAAAAGGACATGAAAGAACTTCAAATGGTAAAAGAAATGGTTTCACGTTTTAACTCTTGGTTGAAAGAATCAAATGTCAATAAGCGTTATCGTGTTGTTATTCGTGGACGTAAGCCTTATAAAAAGATGAAGGCTACACATCCTCATTATTCATGGTGTAACTCAAAGGGCGAAGTATCTTATGATTACTTTGGTAATATCGTTGGTGGCATACGCAATGCTAGTGTCTTAAAGGCTTTTATTTATGAGCGAAGGTAAATATAAATTAATGATTGATCCAACTCCTGCGGGTTGGGCGTATGGATTTCCAAAAGCTTTACCGGATGAAGCAGTACTATGTGGAGGTAAAGAATATGATTTATACATTAATCCGCAGTTTGATCTTACAAAGTGGATTGTGGAAGAAGGCTACCCAGAAGAATCATTCCAATATTACAGACTATACCCTGAAGAGATTGCCGAACAAAGTAGTGTGGGATCTGACGAAGGAGGGGTAATGGGTGACCTAAAGTTCACAACGGCTCAAGATTACATTTATCCAGGGAGTGATCCACAAGAATGAGTGATTATATAGCAGTTCGTATGGCACAAGTATTTCTTTTGGTTGTCCTAGGTATGGGCATTGTTGGGTTTATACAGGACTTTCTTTTGTGATCAGTTACAGCACTAATATGATGGGTCCATTCAGCATGGAGTGGTTCCGTGAGCGAGGACTAACTAAAAAAGTTAAAAAAGTTCTCAAAGAAGGTGAAACGATTTATCCCAAAGGTCTTGGTCCAGGCGATGTGTGGGAATACGAGGTAGTCACCACATACTATGCCGGTGGGCGTATTGATATTCGTGGTGTGCCTGGTGACGAGTATTGGAATGGTTGGCATGAATACAGTTTGCCCATAATGCACGGTGAAGACTGGAACGACTTTGGTGACTGGTTAGAAGGATTTCAGACACACGAATTGTGGGAGTTTGATAATCTCGTTGCGCATTATGAAGCTGCAAGTGGTAAAAAGATTCGGTGGGCAGATGAGTGAGAAATTAACAGAGAAAGAGATTGAAGAACTCCGCGCTAAGAAACAAGCAATCAAAGAAGAACTCTACGATGCTGTGAAAATGGAAATGTTCGAAGCAAGTTCAAAGTTGGAAGGTATTGAATATGATAAGATTCCTGGAACTATCAAGAACCTGACTCATGAAGAGCTGCAAGGGTATGCATGGTGGTTATACAAGAGAGTGGGTGTGTTGGAACGTGAACGAAAGTTCTCAAAGATATCTCGTGTCGAAGTGATTGGACCAGAGAAACGTGAGTATGTTCGATACTTCAAAGATAATGAGTACATGGACCATGACATCCAGGATGATGATCGTACACTGAAAATTTTTATTGAGAAAGACGATGAATGAACATGGTTACTGTCCAAACTGCGGTAAGGATTTTGATGACACACTCATTTGGGATAGTTTCTTTGACAAGTATGGTGATGTTGACAAAGCAGATGAGGCAGCAGCATCATACGGTGCAACACGAGAACACGGTAGATGGGGTTTAAAGATCGGCATATACAGTATGGATGAAGACTGCACAACTCATTGGAAGTGCCCAGATTGTGAGCATGAGTGGGAAAGATAATGATTGATCAAACAATGCAGATGCCTGCAGAACAAGGTATCACCCCAGACAGCTGGGTTATTATTGAAGTTAATCACGAAGGCGAGCAGTTTCAAAAGATTCTATCCGGTTGGAGCGGTAGTTATCTCTATGGTGATTCATGGCGCTTGAGCAGCAAGATCAAAGAAATGAATATTAATATTGAATCTCATAAAATAGTTGTGTACACTGAGTCAGGATCGTGGTATAATCTATATAAATCACACCAAGGTTTACGAATGAGTAACGCTGGCATTTACAACGAGCTCAAAGAAAATTATGGTGACAACGTGGAGATCGTAGAATTATGAAAGGAGAAAAAATGATTAATTACAAATATAACGAAGGTGAATTGATTGAGCAATTTAAAAAATATATTGACTCAACCTATGACCAACACTATTCACAAACACAGTACCAAGCCACTGAATTTATTATTGACGGTGGACATGGTACTGGTTTCTGTATTGGTAATGTTATGAAATACGCTCAGCGTTATGGAAAAAAAGGTAGTCCTGAAGATGCTAGGAAGGACCTATTGAAGGTCCTTCACTATGCTTTGATTCAACTTTACATTCATGACTCTAGTTTGCAAGAGGATTGTCAAGAGCCCGTTGAAGCTTCTTCGAAATCCGAGCGTCCAGGTCTGAAAGGTCGCGTTCGATCTTTGACTGAAGGTCTTTTATAGTATTATCATTGCGCTCTGCAAGACGATTAGCTTTCTGATCATAGTCGTTTTGTAGAGCGTCTCTTTTATTTTCAAATCTTTCTTCAGCATTTTGAACGATAGTACGTACATCTTCTTCAGATTTGCGTAACTTGTCTTCCATGCGATCTACTTGCTTTTCTACACCAAGTAAGTCATCTCTTAAACCAGACTTAATGTCCCGTGTATAGTCCACAGCTTCTTCAAGTTTGGTCTCGATGATTTGCATTCTTTGCTCAAATCCAGCAATTTTTTCTTCGTACTCTTGTTGCTGTTCAACAAACTCTATTGCTTGTTCTACTTTTTGGTACATTAAGAATCCACCATAAAGAGAACCAAGGACAGAACCTATAACAGCAATCAAAGCGCTAATTGACATAAATGAAAGTTTAATACCAAAAATCCTAAGTTCTTTATTTTTAAGATTTTCGATACCTTCTTCCATATTTTCTAATTCTTTGCCAAGATTTTTATCTGCCATTTAAATCTCCAATTTACCTTTTTTCAAAAACCATTCTCGCATATCGACGCATTCGCCTTCGAATAAAGCTCCATCAGATGCAATAAATTTAAATTCATTTGCTTTATTAAAAACTTCCATATTTGCTAGAGTATTAACAAACTGTTTACACTCATCTACTGATGTGAAGATTTTATCAGATATATCTGTTAATCCACCATTGATTGCAAATACTAATAATATTTCTTTCATATTAAATTGCCTGTTCGTTACGCTTTCTATGTCCATTCCATGCAACAAAGCCACCAAGGCGCAATGCCAAGTAAGCTAATTGATTGAGTAGATGAAAACCATTTTGTTCGATACTAATGTCTCTAAACATTTGATCGGCCTGTTTTTGTGTAATAACACCCATAGTACTTTTCTTATCTTTGCATAACAATGTTTCGTATTTGTATGCATAATCATGTACTAATCCACCCATCAATAGAACTCCAGTTGGAGATAGCCATGAAGCTAAGAACTTAGGTACTGATGCACCATCAAATTCAAATCCTTTAGGGATTACATAATCGACACCATTCATAGTGAAATGGAAATCTTTTACGACTCTCCAATGTCTGACACCCATTAACCATAACCAAACTGCTCCCCAGAATCCCTTTCCGGCTGTTGCAATTTTAATTGGTTGCATATTTGGCATTTCTTTGTATTTGAATCCGACAATATCTTCATCTTGATCAATTCCTACTAAATTAGCAATCCAACCAATAATGATAATGATACCAACAACAGTAAACTGCCACCAAGTAATTAATTGATCTAAAATAAAATTAACGTAATCCATTTTGTTCTCCTAAGTAACTTTTTTCCATTCCCACTTGGGAACTTTTGACCAGTAATCTTCTGGAGTAGTAAACTCCTGATCCCAAGCCATTCTTTCTACTCTGGTTTCAAAGAACAAATGTGTAACCCATACTATAGACAGAGCAATAATTAATCCACAGATTAAGAAATAAATTTTTTCTTTTCTAGAATATAATTCATACATGTCTAAACCTTTCTAGTCTAACTCGACTTTTCCTTCGCCAATTAATCTTTGACGATTTTTTTGATGAAGCGCTTGCACGTCATCTTTTGATTGTCCATGATATGGGACAGCATGGCCTTCTTCAATCAAGACTTCGGTAACCATCTTTTGTTCTCCATTGACAACAGTTACGAAGTCTCCTAAGACACGTCCAAATTTACCTTTCATGTCTTCGCCATCTTTATTGACCTGAGTCTGTAAAATAGCTTCAGGGCCAAGTAATTCTTTTAAGCGATTCTTCGAAGCAAGGCCGAATGCTTTTTCAACTAAGTCTCTAGTTCTTGATTCTGGTGTGTCAATACCCATGATACGAACTCGCTCATCGGTAAGGACAATGCCAAATCCTAGATCAATGTCAACGTCAACCGTATCTCCATCAACCACTCTATTGATTGTAACTTTATATTCGTACATCATGTTTCCTTTTTCGATTTGTCTAATTTTTTCTTAAGCTCTTTTTGTCTCCAACGAGCAATGAACCAAGAAAAAAGCTTTATGATATACATTATCAGTTTTCAAAGTTAGAAGACTGATTCATTTTCTTAAGTGCTTCAAGTTCTTCTTGAAGTTTTAAAACTTCAATTCTTTTCTTTCTCAATTCCAACTCATATAATGAATTACAATTGATTCTTTCTTTTGGTGCATCTAACGGAATAACAATTCTTGCGTATACACCCACATCTTTAGTACTATCCCCTGATGAATTTCCAAAAGGAGAGCTATAATTATCCACAATACCAGTAACACCAAACTCAAATTGAGTAGCTCCACCAATCGCGTTTTTGCAATCTAATTCTCCAGCTCTAATACTGTCTTGTCCATATGGTGTTTGGGAAGATGGTAGCTGGAGATTCAAAGAACTGTTTTCGGCTTTTGCTGTAGAAATACTAATAAAGATGCATATAACCGTTAAAAGCTTTTTCATTTTCTTGCACCCTCAAATTTAGAACATATTCTAGAAGACACTGCTGTTCGAACATTGTCTGTCTTTCTCAATTTACTTTGAGAACAAATATATGTTGCTCGTGATATATCAGATTTTCTAATAAAAATATCAACCGTTACTTTAGCCAAATACTCTACTTTTATTACGGTATATGCAGTGACAAATGGAATAGGTTTAAAGTCTGTATCAAAAACTCCGAATTCGTAAAATTCAACATCTGCTCTTTTGTTGAATAATTGTATGGTTGTTCTATACACTCCGTCGACATAAGATGGAAACAACCTTGGATAGGTTGGAACCATCTCATGTGCTGTTGCAGCGCTAGAAATAAAGATCATTAGTGTTGCAATAATATACTTCAACATGATATTACCTTACTGTGCAATACACTCAGCAACTACAAGTGCGGTATAGTTACCACCAGGAAAAGCTTTATTGCCACCCATTGTTGCAGTTGAAGATGTTTTGAACCAAGTACTACCTGTTGCAGTCAAATCATATTTGTCAGTCATACCATATTCGATCTTATTTGTTTCGTATGAACCCATTCCAGTTGCATCTGAAACAGAAGATACTTCAGTATCTCCAACGAACGTAACTTGATCTGGCAATGAAGGGCTTGAACTAAATTCAGTAGGTGCGGTAATTACTGCGTAATAAGCATCTGCTAAAGATACGTCAAAACGAACAATTGCTACCTCACCACCGTCTGTAGGTGCTGTTGTCAAAGTGTAAGCATTGGGGTTACCATACACTCCTGGATTATCAGTCTGAATAATACAGCGTGACTGAACAATTCCATTAATTGGCACATTTTCAGCCTGAGCTAAAGTTGCGCCGCTTATAAGTAATCCCCAAATAACAACTGAAACACCAGCTCCAGTAAATCTAAATTTGGACATTTTTATCTCCTATTATTATATTGCGCATCTACCATTTGATTGTGCAATAATTGTTGAGCTAATCCATTCCTTAATCCACGTTTACTATTTGGTAGTTGCTTATCAACTAAAACTACCGATTCTTTATATGATCCACCTGGAATGGTTGTTGCATAATATGAATTAATATTTGTCGCTGCATTAGCTGCAGCTAAGATTTGAGATTGAACAGTGGCAGTAGTAAATAATGCATTATTACCAACTACACTTAATGCTTGTTCTAGTCTTATTTCTTTTCTATCTTTTTCTTTTTCTTCTTGTTCTGCTAATTCTTTCTCATCTAATTCTTTTTCTTCAAGTTCTTCTTCAGATTCTATTAAATCTAAATCAACTGTATTATCTAAATTTACGTTAGTGTCAGCAGTCACATCGTAAAGTGTTGTCAAATCTATTGTAGGAATCTCAATTGTCGGTGCTTGATAGCCTGGACAATTTGGATCGTATTGTGGGTTATAACAAGGATTCACTCTATAATTGTACAACACTGTTGCGTCAGTTACAGAACCATCTCCTTCAACGTCGATTGACCCGCGTCCCCATGCTTCTCGAGGTATGCCTGGAATCACCGGTACAGCTTTATTGATTGATGTACCACCCAAAGATCCTGGCTTCCACTCATCTGTTTCTCTAAAGATATAACCAGTACCAAGTGCATTCTCATTTTGGACATGCACCTTTGTACTATCTTCAACATTCTTTTGAATAGTATATCGATAAATTACAGCGTTAATGTCTAGTCCTGGTACGTCTGGAAGCACATTCCCCATTCCCCATGTATTACCACCGGCAGCAGCATTACCTGTCACGCCGTTATATGGTGCAATACTATCAGAGTAGGAGGAGGAAGCCCAACAAACCAAGACCGCCAGTAACGACAGATTCTTTGTTAAGTTTACCATCTGATTCTTTTATTTCTTCTCTAGTTTTCTCTACGTGTGTTTCCCAGCCAAGTCTAGCTGCGTCACCAATTGTTCCCATATATGGACATGGTGTTCCAGCATGATTCATTGCGTCAAAGACCAATGGATCTTGACACATTACCGAGACAGCAGCAACCTTCATACCCATATCATAAAGAGTCTTTGCATTCTTAAGACGAATACAATTCTCTTCCGTGAATGTGGTACCAGCGGAAATGCCTAGAATTTGAGTTTGAACTGCGCCTGCTACACCGATAGTACATAAATCACTATTACTACCGGAGCTAAACTGCGGCGAGATTGCAGATGGTGGCGGCTGCTTGACGGTAGTCGTCATATTACCATTAGTAGTTACTGTGCTATTTGAAGTCGATTCAGTAACAATGGTTTCAGCCATTGCCGTTAATGATGTAAACATAATAAAGCTAGCACAGATTGCTAGCTTCTTAAACATGCTATTCCTCTCAGATTACATAATGTTTCTCAAATCTATTTATACAAAAATAGTTGTGTACATATCTATTTTTCTGTGGTATAATAATAGAGTATTCCGGAGAGGGAGGATATAAATAATTTTATTCGGTGAAGCAGACTAAAGACGGACTGGACGAGGGTGCGAATCCCTCCACCTCCACCATAAACACATGGATAGAGAAATTTGGATAATATATTTAATAATGGTTTTAATAGCAGTGGCTATGTTACCATTTTTAGTAAGAGTGCAATATCTGCACAATTTACTAGTCATGTGCTTATGATGGGGGTGAATAGGATCGACAGACGGGATAGGAAAGTGGAGAATCGGTGCGCAAGCTACCGGTAAGGCGAGGTAAGGTTCGACGCAGTGCGTATGAAGACCACGCAGGAACGCAAGAAAAAGAGTAAATGCAAACGATAACACATTTGCACTTGCAGCCTAGTAATTAGGTAGACGGGGTTCCGGGAGAGCACCTGGCAACAGAAGCTCTCCCATCATTGCAGAGGCAAAAAACATGAGAAAATTCTTAGTACTCATGTTGTTATGGATGGCAACACCAGCAATTGCTGAAGAAAGCCCATTAAGAGAACTTACCCTACCAATTTTATGTGGTCCCACTGAGAATCTTTTAAAAGGATTGAAAAGACGATACGATGAAGAAATAATATTTATGGCTCCTTCTCAGAACCAAGTCGGCGACGATTTGTTTCATTCGTTATGGATAAATACTGAAACAACAACTTGGAGTTTTATTGTAGTGAATAAAAAGCGAAATACCACATGTATTATTTCTTCAGGCGACGGTTCTAAAACGTGGTTAACTCCACAAGGTAATCCCACCTAATGATCGATCTTGGTGATGGCATGGAGATCGAAGAGATCTCCTTTGATCAAATTGTGGAATATTGGAAAGAAGTAGATCATTTCAATGATCCTAATAAAAATTATAGACAACTGGTTAGCCAATTAGGGCCATTTCGTGCTAGTATAGATACTCCTATATCCAAATGTTATGGGTTATATGATCGGCACCCTGAAGTAGAATTTGATGGGATTATAGGAGTTACTCAAATATATGAGTGGGATCCTGGAGTGGTTAGATTTAGAACTATAAATATTAGGAAACCTTGGAGACACCAAGACTTAGGCTGGTGTTTTCTAGAATCGGTGTTTGAAGAAGATTGGTCTAACTATATTAAAATGTTTGGTTGGATGAAATTAGACAAATTACAATGGGCATTAGATCATGGCTTTCAAACAATTGGCACTCAACAAAATAATCACATAGGTGTGATAAAAGAGATGTAAAATATCTCATATAAGTAATATTATGCACGGATTATATTCAAACACAATCGAACGATTTCTATTATTAGACGATGACGTACAGTCTCTTTATGAGACCTCGACAGTATTGACATCAAAAATGCTGACTAACGTTATCCCAGTAACAAATAAAGAAATCACCAATTTAAATTGCACCGAATGGAAGCTTGGTAATCCAAAGGGTTATCGGCAATCTTCTCCATATCCATATTTAGTAATTAAACAACAAGACTCATATTTAGAAGCTGGACCACAAAACAATACTCCACAAGAGATATTCGTAACGCATTTAGATTTTGTGCGTATGGTTCATTCTATTATTAAAGCTGCACTATATACTGAAATGGAATTACCATCTTCTTACGTTAAAATCTTTAATTTTCTTGATACGGAAAATATTAAAATTTTAGAAGATATGGGAGATGGAGGAGCCGGCGGTGGGCATGGTGATTTTGAAAAAGGATTCCAACAAGCCATTTATCAAATGGTTTATCAATCGAAGGATGTTGATGAGTTATATGATAACACACACAACTTTTTTAAC
>ERZ891134.175-NODE-175-length-57854-cov-6.509957_pt1 | contig 57854 bp, 52 predicted proteins | sample MGYA00520888_ERZ891134 | MGnify/ENA primary metagenome ERZ891134 (study PRJEB32303, sample SAMEA104408692) | aquatic metagenome | biome: Brackish water; feature: Coastal; material: water | place: Baltic Sea | collected 2014-10-23 | depth 10 m ... | reverse complement strand
CGCGTACGCCTCCTGGCGTCCGGACGCGAATGCTCCTTCCCAGCCAACAAACGGCACAGCGGTCATTCGCGTTGATGGTGAGGACTACTCCGGTGTCGAGTTCAAGGACGGCGTCGCGGAGTGGCGTTTCATCCCTGAGACCGAAGGGATGAAGGAGTTCACCGCTAGCGGCGTTGTGTTGTCGGGTCTCTCGGGAGCGAGCGCCTACATCGACACGGTGCCTGCCAGGACGTACGTCCTGGAGTATGACCCGGCTGCTTATGCGGCGGCGTTGAAGAACAAGCGCGTCGAGGTCGGTGATACGTACGTGATCACGGACCCGAACCAAGCGCGCTCGTACCTCGAGGACCGCTACGAGTGGAGCGTCTCCGAAAAGTCCGATGACGTGTGTGCGGTGTATGAGACGAAGAAGGGTGCTGTGAAGGCGAAGTTCACAGACTCCGGCAAGTGCACGGTTATCTGGATGGACAAGGAGTCCGAAGAAAAAGGTAAGTACACGTTCATCGCCAAGAAGTAGTTCCCTCTTTCCCTAACCTCGGAGCGGTCGCCCCACACCCACGGGGCGACCGCTTTGGTCTTCTGCGTTACTTGAAGCCACGGACCTGACACGCGCCGACTTATCCCGCGCTTAGCGGCGTGGCGTGCCTCAGTCGGTAACTTGTCCGTGTTCGGGTTCTTTTGGTGTTGCCGCCGGTGAGTTTCGTGGCACGCCCCACTGGTGAATCCGGGGACGCCAACCCTTGGAGCTGGTAGCGACCAAGCCGGGAGGTACGAGTTCACGAACCGCGACCCGCGCGATCAGGAAAAGCAGGACCATTATCCCCAAGTAGAAAACGCCGCCGAGCAAAGCTGGTTCGATCGCGCTGAGATCGGTTGAAACCTGTCCTCCGGTGGAGTCACCACCAGTGGCCGCAAAGACGCGGCCGTCGTTGAAGCCGTGGATTCCGGCGGCGATCCCAAGCGCTGCTAACCCGGCTATCGTGAAAGTGCGGCCCTTTCGCCATGCCGCTAGCCAGATCACTGCAGCCACCAAAACCGTGAGAAAGGGGTGCAGGAGCTCGAATACGACTCGGTCAGATGCGGAGGTAGCTTCTAGACTCGACGTCCCGAGTTGGTATCCGGCCCCCTCGAGGAATCCGAAAACCGACCCACTCACCGCAGCTAAGACGAGTCCAGTTCTGGGTGACGAAAACCGATTACCGCCCCAGATCAGTAGGGCTACGGGGACAGCAAGCTTTGCGACCTCCTCAATCACCCCCGCGGAAAACCCATCAACCCAGGGGTTGGAGTCGACCACGGGACCCACCGACAGCTCAACACCAAGTGCCAACCCAAAGGCCACCAAGCCGGAGACCAACCCCCACAGCAGGACGGGTCTTGGGATTCGCCGCAACCTAACCCCCACGTGACGTGTGAAGATCAGTACCGCCGCGCTCATGGCCAACGCGTAACCCAGAACAGAGACCCATGCGAGGGGCTTCAGGCCGTTGGTGTCGCTCACATAGTTGACCAGATAAACCAGCAAGACCCCGCTCGCCGCCAGCCAGAACCACAGGTGACGCAGGAACGGCAGAAAAGTGCGCTGGTGCCGAATTTCAGTGACCGCAGCATCATCAGCGCGCACACCGCTCCACGCGTGACCGTCCCAGTACGCCAATTTTCCGGTGGGACCGTAAGGGCAATAACCCAGATCGTCCGCCTCTACCGGATCGATCGGCCACGGCACAGAACGGGCAACGGTCATGACTAGCAACCCCCAACCGACAATTCGAAGCGCCCAAGATTGTAGCGCTAACGATCACCCAGTGGAAGTTGCGCACCCCAAGGCGCGACGGCTCTCCGGATTTCTTGCTAACGCTCTTGCTAACGGGGACTACTTTCTGAGGCAGTTTGGGACTGTCTGCGCGTGTCCATTCCAGTCCTGTGGATTGGTGATTCCACGAGGAAAAGAGTCCGCTTTCGGGACCCTGAGTCCACGCATGTCTGGGGGCTTTGAAGACTCATAATCTGGTAGTCGTCGGTTCGAGCCCGACCCGCCCCACCGCCGCATTCCTGAGAAACGGCCTGAGATGAGGATTTCGTACAAGACATGGGCTTGCTCTAGAGAGCATCTTGCATGAAGTGAGCCGAAGGAGTTATTCATGAAGTTTTCAGGGATTGCACTTTGTGCCTCATCCCTCATGCTTTTCGGGGTTACGGGTTGTACGCCTGTCACTGACTCTTCAAATGAAGATCCTCAACCTACGCTCGATTCAGAGGGACCAATGAGTTACTCGGCTGCACCGAGTTACCAAGCAGCCAACTACGAATGTCCCGAGGACTACTGGGAGAGCAATGCTGCCGATCCCTTCGCCTATCGCGACGGCGGAGTGCCGGGAGAATCATTCTCCTGTAATTATGCGAGGGGTGTGGCACAGCTTGGACTAAACACTCCGAAGCGTGACCCTGAGTTTCATCTCCTCTACGGGGAAATTGTGACGTCGGAAATGGAGTCGGAGTATCGCCAGTGGATGGATGTGCTCATAGATTCCCTGGGTGGGTATGACCGCTGGGTACATGCCGTGTACGAAGAAGGTTCTTCGGATGCTGAGAACCAGCGCGTGCTCGACGGGCTCGAAGAATTAGGCTTTTTTGACTACTACGACACGCCCCCATCAATCGAGGGAGTCTTTGAGCGTCGCAGTTGTCTCAGCGGTTTCGAGTCCGGTGCCGAGTTTGGCCAATACAGCCTGTGTAACCAGCCCGAGCATTGGACGGATTCCGCTCGAGAATTTCACCGAGACATGATGGGTGAGGTCTACTTCTCATATGAAATCCTGCACGAGTTCGCCCATGAGTACCACCACCACGTTCAGAAAAATCATTCTTTCGGGAAAATGGAGGTAAGCAACGCCCCTGGAGATCCCATTCCTCCGGATGGTTTTGCGCCCACGTGGTACATCGAGGGTTCGGCTGGAATATCGCCGGGTTGGATTATTAGGGACAACTTTGACGCTTTACCTTTGAGTGCTCGCCTTGGTCTCAGCTATAGCGACATCAAAGACACCGACCTCGTCGGAAACTTGCTGGAACCTGTCTGTGGCGTGGATAGCTTTGAAGACTTTCAAAATATGGAACCAGGACCCGAGGGTCGAAAGGTGACCCTGGCCCAGGAGTTCTACGAGGGTCAACAAGAGGCCTACTTGGGTTATGTTGAACCAGCCCAGTGGGGCTGCATGAATCTCTACCTTATGCATCGCATTTCACCCCAGACCTACTTTGTGTCCCTCCTTGAGGACAATTGGGAGCTCGGTTGGCATGGCTCTTTCCTCAAGAACACAGGTGTCACGATGGACGAGTTCTATGCCGAGTTTGAGGCCGAAATGGAGAGCATTGATCCGAGCGATCCGGACAACATTCCGGAGTGGGCTCAGGGAATCCCGGAGACACCGTTTGTAGACACGGTGGACTACTGGGCAATTGATTCGGGGCCGTTGAGTGAAGACTAAACTTGCTGCCGCGGTGGTGGCTGCCACGACACTTTCACTGGCATCCTGCGCAGGTGGGGGTCCTCTTGCTTCGGACCGCGGTCAGGTTCCTCTCTCAGAAAACCCCGTAATTGAGGTTTTTGTTGCAGAGGACTTGAGCCCTGAAGTCGGTCAAGTTGTCCTCGCAACGCTCGAAGAAGCGTCCACTGAATGGGGATTGTATTGGCCTGTCGAGTACTGGATTCTCGGCGTGGATGAGGCTGCAGGAGTGAAGCTGGTGACCGAGTTTTGTGAGCGCAGAGAGGAATTAGGGCAGTGGGATTTTGACGACTGTATGGATCGGGAAGCTGGTTCTGAACAGCATTCGATGATCGAATATCAGCAGCTGGGAGCGGAGGCGTTGGCAAGCGGTGACAACTTCAGCACGGCTGGTCGCAATGGCGCTGCGGAATGGGGAATCCACAGGTTTGCTTCCACGCAACCGTGGGGTTTGACGGGCGTAGGGGGAATTCCGGGTGATGAAGATGTCAAGACAGTCCTTCACGAATATTGGCACGCAGTGCAACATTCCTTCATCTCAACGACCGACTTCGAGGCGCGTGATGAGCTCATGGGGCCAGTGTGGTTTGTTGAAGGGTCAGCCGAGTACATGGCTCAGTACGGGCATCACGCACTTACCTCAGAAGGACGGCTCCCTCCGGTTCCGGAGGGTGATTGGCCCTTCGCTTTTGAATCTCAGATGGAGGGCAAGCTAGCGCAAATTGATGGGGAATCGGGGGAGTGCGGAAGCCGAAATCTCATCTCTATTGAGACCTACGAGGACCCTTGCTCTTATTTGGGTTACGAGCTTGGAGCGTGGGCAATCGCCTACCTGGTTGATTTGACCGAGCCGGATGTTCTGCTGGAGGAGTTTCACCCCAAGGTGGAAGAGCTCGGTTGGCGAGGGGCTTTTGAAAGTGCTGCCGGCCTGTCTCTCGAAGACTTCGACACCGGCTTTATGGATTTCATGGAACGATCTAGCGGGGATCGTTTGCAGATTCTCAAAGCCGAATAGGTCCGAAACTTAGCTGCACATTTCTTGGCTCAACCTGTTGCTGCAGCCATCTCTAAATCTGTTCGTGTTCGTTTCAAGTCCGACCCGCTCCGCCCACGCCTGTTAGCCACCCGTGAAGTTGGCCAACTAGCGGCGGCGCCGTGCCGGTGGCGGACGCCGAGAGCCATGCCGTTCTAGAAGTGCCTTAGTCGAACCGTCGCCTCGAATCTGCGCTCGCACCGCGCCGATTCGTCGTTTGGCCTGCGAGATCGCTGCGGCATGGTCGACGATCGGATCCGGATATCCGTGGCGTTCACCGGTTGCAACTAGCCAGGGCGTCGCCAGCAGAGAGTCCGGAACATCGCGAAGTTCCGGCACCCATTGCCGCACGAATTCACCGGTGGGATCGTGGTCGATTTGCTGCTTGACGGGATCGTAAATGCGCAGGGCATTCATGCCCGTGATTCCCGACTGCATCTGGATCTGCGGCCAGTGGATCCCTGGGTCGTAGTCGGTAAACCAGCGAGCCAGCACGCAACCGGTCTCTTGCCACGGCAACCAAAGATCGTAGGAGGCGAAGGAGGTAACCATTGATCTCATACGAAAGGTCGTCCAGCCGGTAGCGGCGAGAGATCGCAACACCGCGTCGACCATGGGATAACCCGTCTGACCTTGAGTGAATGCCTCGAGTGCGACGGGGCTCGGTGTGGTTGGTCGCAAGGCATCGAAGGCTGAGTGCAATGCACTGTGCTCAATGTGCGGCGCGTCTTCGAGCTTCTGCGCGAAGTGGTCTCTCCACGCGATGCGCTCCTCAAAGGCTGACAGCGACCGTCTTGGTGACGAGGGCTCTCCCTTGCGCGCCTGCACTCGGGCGTGAACTTCGCGCGCGCTAACGGTTCCGAGTGCAAGATGCACAGACAACCGCGAGCAACCTTCCCAGCCACTCAAAGGGCTAGATAAGTGGCGCTCGTATCCGAAGACACGCTCTTTGAGCCAGGAGTGCATGACCTCTCGTCCGATGCGCTCGCCACCTTGCTGTCGATAGGCCATCGTCTCGGCCGTCAGACCTAGGTCGCGCAACTGTGGGATGGGCCCCGGCGCAACCTCCGTTGGTCGTACGGCACTGGGCTTGCGATACAGCGGTTGATTAAAGAGTTGCGTGCGCTGCCGGCTCCACGTGTCACGAGAGGTGAGCCGTCGTACCGCACCTGATTGGCGGTGTTCGCGATACCGCACACCGCGCGCCCGACACCATGTGGCCACTGCACGATCACGCTCCCACGTGGCCAAAGTGCCGAATTCCTCATGAGAGTTCACCGATTCAATAGCCACTTCGTCGAACAAGCCCTGGAGAACGTCAACCACCTCTCCTACTCTCACAACGAGAGGCGCCCCAAGGGCAGCCAGAGACCCACGCAAGTCGGTTATGCCATCGAGAACCAACTCGACGTGCCTTGGTGATGTGTGTGGGTGGGCTATGAGGCTGGGCTCTATGACGTAGAGCGGAAGAACTGGAGCCCCGGTATCTATCGCGGCAGTGAGCGACGCGTGATCATGCACCCGAAGGTCGCGCTTGAACCACACAACCTGCACATCGGGACGACCCATGATCCCTCCCGAAATGAGGTAGTACTGATGGTCCCTGCTGTGCTCGATTGATGAACGTGATTGGCAATTTTGCCTGATCGTGCGCCGGACGCAACATCGGTTTCTCGCATCCCATCCTTGTGGACCTGAAGGCGCTCGATTCAAGTGCTTATCGTGTGGACACCAATCGCAACTGCCCTCGCAACTTCGCGACCAAAGACTCCGGCGAGTGGCGTGACTTTCTTACCGACGGTTACTGCCGTTGGTGAACTAGGAAACCTCGGGTGATGGTGAGGGGCTCTTCTGGGCAAGTGACCGAGCGTGCTTGTCGAGGGCGTCGGTTAGTTCCCTCGCGCGAAGTTTGTATCCACTCGTTCCGTAGTGGATGCCATCGAACCGAGCAGCGTTTTCCTGACGGGCGATTTTCTCCCAAGGGACGACCTTTAGGTTCGGTCGATCCTTGGCCACCTGGCGGATCATCTTGTTGAACCAGTCCGCTCGCGTCATCGAGAAGGTGCTGTAGGCAATATCCAGATCGACCCACAGCACCTGGCGATCGGGCCCAAGCCGATCAAGCATGGTGTTCACGCGACGCTCCGTGGTGGCGGGCTGCTCCCAGGAGATGTCATTGGTGCCCAGTGCCACGATTACGTACTCGGGCAGTTGGTTACGTTGCTTAGCGCGCTTGACCTGGTCGAGGCCCCAGTCCAGGCGCTTGGAGCCCCAGCACCGAAAGGTCGGAGTCCACCCGCTTTCTGCAAGGTATTTCGTCATGGGTTCTTGTGAATCTCGGGTAAGGGAGTCGCCAAGCACTAACACTCGTCGGCCGTCTCCTGGGGTGCCGGAGTTGGGCTCCCCTGGCCAGATCGGCGCGGGACAGGCGTCCCATGGCGGATTGTCGGGCCACTTCTTGTCGACTTCATCGGGAGGGAAGGTGGGCTGGGGTTCGGGCGTCGAGATGGCTGTAGGTGTGGATATTGGCCCAGGGGATTGTGTGGGCTCAGAAGATGGTGCATCCGAGGACAAATCATCGGCGGCAATGGCTTCGCCCGGCGGCTGCAGCAAATACAAAGAAACCGTGGCCGCGGCAACGACGACAACGGCAAGAGCCGTTAGCCACCACATTGGCCCCCTCCGCCAAGGAGCATCATGCCCTCGGGAAACCATGCATCGAGTATCGCAAATCGCTCCAGAAGGGAACTATCCGCGTTAAGCGACGGGCCCTGCCGCCGATCTCAACGCAGGTCGAGTGGAATCTCCTGCACGGCAAGACTCAAGGACTCGTCATCCTCAGATCCCCAGAGGTAAATGATCCGGTTGTCGCCCATGTCCTGACGCCCCGGTGCGTTCTCCATTGAGTGGGTGCTGGTGGGCACCAACTTCTGGCGAGTGCCCTCCTTGACGATCCGTACCTTGTAGTCACCCGAGCGCACGCCTTTGTCGGCTTCTTGGCCACCCCGAACGCCTTGCATCAACACTGAGCCGCGTGTTCGCACATCCACTCTCGGTGCTGCAGCGATGTGTCGGAAAGTCATCCTCCCCATGTCGCGGCCGACAGTGCGAGTCTCGTTATCGAACACGGTGCTCGTGACTTGACCAGTGGGGGAGAGGTGGAGCGCCAGTGTGTGGTTGTCTCCGGCACCCAAGGAGACGTCATCTGCGCGCAGGATCGGATCCTTCGTGAAACGTGTAACACCTTCGGGAACTACGACGATGTCATAAGTGCCGGCCTTGAGCTTTGTGGTGGTCAGTTCACTACGTGAAAGGCCTTCAGCCACCAAAGTTTCGTCGGCGTACACATCCACTGCCCGTCCGCCGCGGTTTGCAGGGATTGCGTGCAAAGTGGACAAAGTCACGTTGGACGAGCGGTTTTGCACCTGTCCGGGAACCTCGCGATAGCCCACCGCCACGACCGTTTGAACCGGACGTTCGCTACGCCCGGAGATCCGCACCCGATAGGTGCCCGGAACGGCTTCTTCCTCCATGCGCGAGAGATAGAAGTAGGTGTTGCCGCCGTAGGGCTCATAGAACTCGGTGCGTTCGTTGATAACCATCCGCGTCTTTCTGCCACGAGGGTCGGTGACGGTAACGCGCGGCATCTGTGAGGCGGCCAGGCGGTTGCCGGGAGGTGTATCGCGAATCAAGAGTTGGATGGCCATGGTGTCCCCGTTATCGAGATCGAAACGGAAACCTCGGCGGTCACCTCGGGCAACATCGGCGTTGACAGCGAAGGAGACCGTTCCGTCAACGAGTAGCGGCCCTCGGGCGGGAGAAGAGTCCCCTTGATCGAGATCCACTGGTTGGTGAGCCATCACGGGAGCAATAGCCAGCACCGTGCCCAGGGCTAGGGCGAATACGCCCAGTGGCCAACGCTTCGCGATCACATCATGACTATGGCAGGGATAGGCGAAACTCGCATCTACGATTCGGGGTATGACGGGTAGCGCCGACAGGGCATCGTTGTTCCCCGCCATCGAGAAGCGGTACGGCAAGCCGATGTCCCACTGGCATCGGGAAATGAAGAAGGTAGCCGGTCGCCGGTATCCCGATCAGATGGCCTTCCTGCAAGAACAGCATGGCTTTTCGCGAGCCCACGCCAACGCGCTTGTGCAGTTTTCACGCGGGTCGACTAGCGCGCAAAGGTATGCCACCGTCGACGATTACCTAGCCGAACACGACGCGACCAAGCAGGCCACCGTACGAGCGGTGTTGGCTTCGATCGTCGAGGCCTTTCCCAAGGCGGAGGTAGTTATCGCCTGGAACCAACCCATGGTGAAACTCGAAGGTGCCTATGTATTTGGCCTAGGCGTCTTTACTCAACACATTCTCATCGCTCCGTATGGCTCCCAAGTGATTGAGGATTTTCGCGAGCGTCTAGCCGCCTATTCACTCAACAAGAAAACCATCCAGGTGCCGGCCGATTGGAATGTGGATACGGAACTGCTTCGTGACCTGATAACCGCGAGCGCTACCCGTCAAGGCGTCTTGCCGGACTGAGCAGCTTCAAGCCGAGCGACCATTTGCTTAAGGTGCTCGAGTTCTTTAAGGACTTCCTCTACCCGGTCTGGTCCTTTGTGTGTGCGCTTGACAAGAGCCGCCGAGAGCGAGGCGGTGACGATGCCCAAAACGCTGATGCCCACGAGCATCACCAAGACAGCAAGTGCACGGCCGTTCCAAGTGACGGGAACGAAGTCTCCGTAGCCAACGGTGGTGACGGTCTCGAAAGCCCACCACACCGCATCTGCGATATTCACGATTTCGGCGTTCGGTGCGCCGCGCTCGGCGTTCAACACCATGACGCTGCCGATCCAGACTACGAGTAGTGCGGCCAGAGCTGCGGATGTCAACCCGCCACTGCTAATCAAGCCAGTCTTTTTGGAGATGACGCCGTTGGCGGTAAATGCGCGCAAGGCGCGTAGCGCACGAAATTGCGGCACGACCACCGTGATGGTGTCCAGCCAGTTCCTTTGGAAGAAGTGACGCTTGGCGGTCGACATCAGGAATCGGAAAAGTAGATCGACAGCAAATAACACCCACAATGCCAAGCTGAAGGTGTTCATCCACTGGAACCACGTTTCCTGCGGTTGGTACCAGATCGCCTGAATCGAAAACGTGGCCAGATACACCAGCGCGAGCAGGGACAGCAGCGGTGATACGCGCCTTGTGTAGCCGTCCAGCCAGTGCTGGCGCCTGGCTTGCGCGGAGGTCAGTTTCGAGGATGGGGACTTGGTGGATGCCGATGCGCTCATGAAGAAACAGTAGAGTCGAAAGGTGGGGAGTGAGTCGGATCGATGAGTGATGTCGCCGTATCAGTTGTCGGGCTGAGCAAGCAGTACGGCTCGCTTCGTGCAGTGGACGACATTTCCTTTTCGATTGCTCGGGGTGAGACCTTCGTGCTGCTCGGCCCGAATGGGGCAGGCAAGTCGACCACGATCGAGATCCTCGAAGGCTTCCGCGATCGCACTGCAGGCGAGGTGGCGGTTCTCGGGATCGATCCGCAGAAGGCCGACCGGGCCTTCAAGGCAAGGATCGGCATCGTGCTCCAGCAGGCAGGAGACCTCGGCAGGCTCACCGTCCGGCAGACGCTGCAGCATTTCGCCTCCTTGTATCCGGATCCTCGGGACGTCGATGAAGTCATCCATGCCGTCGACCTTGCCGCCAAGGCCGAGACCGCAATACGAAAGCTCTCCGGCGGTCAGCAACATCGCGTGGATGTGGCACTTGGGATGATCGGCAACCCGGAGCTGCTGTTTCTCGATGAGCCCACCACAGGTTTCGACCCGGAGGTGCGTCGGCAGTTCTGGGAGGTGATTCGTCGACTGCAAGCTGAGGGCACCACGATCATGCTCACTACGCACTATCTCGATGAAGCCGAAGAGCTTGGCAATCGCGCCGGAATCATTCTTGATGGACGACTTGTGGCTTTGGATGCCGTCTCGCGCATCGGAGGTACGCAGTTGCGGGTGCCGGTAGTGAGCTGGTTGGAAAGTGGAGCCCGACGAAGCGAAGCGACAGAACACCCCGGTGCTTTCGTGGCCAATCTGGTTCAGCGCTTAGGGGGAGAACCCGAGGGACTGGACGTGCGAACCCCCACCCTGGAAAACGTGTACCTAGCCATGCTCGACGGTAGGAGCGAGGAGTGAACACGACCCTGCCGAGTGTGCTGCGGGTGGGAGTTGCCCGGATTGGCTATGAACTCAAGACATACGTCCGCACCCCGGACTCGATGTTCTTCAATTTCTCCTTCCCCCTGATGATGCTGTTGGTTTTCAGTGTTGCCTTCAGCGCTCAAAATTTTGGAATCCCTCAACTCGGCATCGAGGTCAGTTCCGCGCAGTACTACCTACCGGCGATGGTTGCTATGGGTATTTTCATCTCCGGAGCACAGAACCTTGGTATCGATATCGCTACTGAGCGCAATGACGGAACACTCAAACGGCTCGCAGGCAGCCCGATCGCACCTGTCTCGTACTTCATCGGCAAGTTCGGACAGGTGTTTATCACCGGCTTTGCACAGTTGGTGATCTTGCTTGTGGTCGGTGGGGTGATGCTTGGAGCCGGCCTGCCGACTGAACCGTTCAAGTGGCTGACGCTTTCGTGGATCTTCGTACTGGGCATCGTTTCATCTGCGGTTCTGGGAATCACCATGAGCGCGATTCCGCGCAGCGCCAAGAGCGCCACAAGTGTGATCGTTCCCCCGCTATTGATCCTGCAGTTCATTTCGGGGGTGTATCTACAGTTCTCGCAGTTGCCGGAGTGGCTGCAGAACATCGCCTCGCTTTTCCCCTTGAAGTGGATAGCCCAGGGAATGCGTTATGTGTTCCTTCCGGATGCGTACGAGGGCGGGGAGATCGGTGCGACATGGAACCTGTCCGGCGTAGCTATCGTCCTTGCGCTGTGGTTCGTGGTGGGCACTATCGGTGCCGCCTTGACCTTCCGGTGGACCAAGCGCAACTAGTGGTGATAGCTGCTGGTGCTCTTCGGAGTCGGCAGCGGGCCACTAAGGGAATCTAGGTACGTAACTTCGGTGTGGATGTCTCGCAGGAGGTTGGAGGCAAGATCCATGTTCATTCCATTTCGCACCACGATGCGTTGCACCACCTGATCGCTCAGGTTGTCGGGTAGTGGATAAGCCGGAATAAGCCACCCGTGGGCACGCAGCCGTTGCTGGAGGTCGTACAACGTCCAGTTCTTGGTGTGTCCGGGGTTGAGCTGCCACGCGAAGACCGGAATGGTGGATCCGTCACTGAGCAGGCTGAATGGTGCCATCTCACCAATGTGCTTGGCCAGGTACATAGCGACGTCCTGTGTGGTTTGTTGAACGGTCTTGTAGCCCTGGAAGCCGAGTCGCAAGAAGAGGTAGTACTGCAGAAGGACCTGTGCGCCCGGCCGGGAGAAATTCAGCGCGAGGGTTGGCATGTCACCGCCGAGGTAGCTGACGTTGAACACCAGGTCCTCGGGTAGGTCTGCCTTGGTGCGCCACACAACCCAACCCAAGCCCGGGTAGACCAGCCCGTACTTGTGTCCGGAGGTATTGATTGATTTCACTCGTTCAAGGCGGAAGTCCCACTCGATATCCGGCTGCAAGAAGGGGGCGATGAAGCCCCCAGAAGCCCCGTCAACATGGATCGGAATATCCAGGCCCGTCTTCGCCTGATGCTCATCGAGTGCTTTGGCGATCGCGGCCACCGGCTCGTAGGCACCGGTATAGGTGACACCCATGATTGCCACCACGCCGATGGTGTTCTCGTCGATGTAGTCCGTGACGTTCGTGCCGTCGAGGGTGGGGTGCTCATCGGAGATGGGCACGTACCGCGCCTCGATGTCCCAGTAGTTGCAGAACTTCTCCCATACGACCTGCACTGCCGAACTCATCACCAGGTTCGGCTTACTGGCGTCTTTTCCCGCAGCTTTGCGAGCGTGTTGCCAGCGGCGTTTGAGTGCGAGCCCGCCCAGCATGCACGCCTCGCTGGAACCGACGGTCGAGACTCCGACGGTGGTGTTCGGCTCCGGCGCATGCCACAACCGAGCGACCATCTCTGCACACCGCTTCTCTATCGCCGCGGTCTGTGGGTACTCGTCCTTGTCAATCATGTTCTTGTCGGCAGCGGCGGCGTAGATCTTGTCCGCTTCCTCGTCCATCCAGGTGGTGACGAAGGTGGCCAAATTCAACCGCGCATTGCCGTCGAGCATCGCTTCATCCATCACGAGTTGGTAGGCGGCACTCGCTGGCATCGGCTCACGCGGAATGGTGTTGCGCGGGACATCACGGGCGACCGCGTCGTTGAAAAATTGCGGGTTGGTCACGGGAACTCCCTGGATCGGCTGTCTATCAGAGGGTAGATGGTCGCGACAAACAGAGAACTTCCGGTGTCATTTGCGCGTCACTTTCGGGCAAGAACCGAATGTGATCGCGAGTAGCCGAAGTAGACGGCCATTCCCACGGCCATCCAAGAAGCGAAGACCAGCCAGGTGATGGGATCTAGGCCAGCCACGATGACGACGATCAACACGATTGCCGCTATAGGTAGCAACGGGAACAACGGAGTGGTGAAGCCTCTCGGCAGGTCGGGGCGTTGACGACGCAAGACGATGACTCCAACGTTGACCACCGCGAACGCGCCGAGAGTTCCGATGCTCGTCGCCTCGGCCAATTGGCCCAACGAGACCACCGATGCCGGGATAGCGATGGCGACGGCGACGATGGCGGTATTTACGTTGGGTGTCTTGGTGCGCGGGTTAATGCGGGTAAAGACCTTAGGCAGTAACCCATCGCGAGCCATCGCGAACAGGATGCGTGTTTGGCCGTAGAGAGTGACCAGCACAACGCTGAAAATAGAAACGATGGCACCGAGGGCGATGAGATTGCCCGCCCAAGTTCCACCGACGGATGCGTTGGCGATTGTGGCCAAGATGGCCTCGGCTCCCGATCCTGCGTCCTGTTGCCACGGGCGGGCACCGAGTGCGGCAATGGTGACAAGTAGATACAACACGGTGACGATGGCAAGGCTTCCGATGATTGCGAAGGGCAGGTCCTTGCGAGGATTCTTGGCCTCCTCACCAGCGGTCGAGGCTGCATCGAATCCGATATACGAAAAGAAGACCTGTCCGGCTGCGGCGGTAACGCCGAGTAGTCCGAGCGGCAAGAACGGAGTCAGATTCGAGCCATCGAACGATGTGAAAGCTACGACGCTGAAAAAGATCAGAATGGCGATCTTCAACAACACCATCGTCATGTTCACTCGCGCGGATTCCGAGGCCCCCCGAATAAGCAGAATTGCGCAGGCAGCGATCACGATCAGCGCGGGAATGTTGACTAGACCGCCTTCCCCAGGAGGCTGCGTGAACGACGTGGGCATGGTCACCCCGAATGAGGACAAGAACGTATTCAAATATTCGCCCCAGCCGACCGCGACAGCAGCCACGGACACTCCGTACTCCAGCATCAGCATCCAACCGACAGCCCACGCGATGATCTCGCCGAGAGTCGCGTAGGTGTAGGAGTAGGACGAGCCGCTGGCCGGGATGGTGCTCGCGAGTTCGGCGTAGGACAGTGCAGAGAGCAGCGCGGCGAAGGCTGCGAGCAAGAATGACAACAGCACCGCCGGACCAGCCTTCGGGATGGCTACACCGAGAATTACGAAAATGCCGCTACCGACAATCGATCCCACGCTGAAGAACAGCAATGCTGAGCGCCCCATCGTCGGGGCGAGGTCCGAATGAGCCAGCAGGTCCTCGGCGGACTTACGACGCAAGAGAGATGATCTCACGCCGTGTCACATCTCCCTCGTGTCGCCGGAACTGCGGTCAACGAAGCGTAGGGACTATTGGTGGAGCTGTCCAAGTGACGAAAGAGGGGACGTCGGCCGGGTGGCCGACGTCCCCTCTTCGGGTTTGGATTTCGATTACTTCACATCGAAGCGGTCGAGCATCATCACCTTGTCCCAGGCCTTGACGAAGTCCCTGACGAACTTCTCCTGGGCATCGGCGGAGCCGTAGACCTCAGCAATGCCACGCAGTTGCGAGTTCGAACCGAAGACCAGATCCATCCGGCTTGCGGTCCACTTAACCTCACCGCTCTTGCGGTCCTTGCCCTGAAAGAGGGTTTCGGTGTCGTCCGTCGGCTCCCACGTCGTGGCTATATCGAGAATGTTCACGAAGTAGTCATTGGTGAGTTTGCCCGTCTCGCTAGTGAGCACGCCCACGTCAGAGCCGTCGTAGTTGGTGCCCAGCACGCGCATGCCGCCGGTGAGAACAGTCATCTCGGGGGCCGACAGCGTGAGCAGATTGGCCTTGTCGACCATCAGTTGCTCGGCTGGGCGAATCTGGCCCTTGGTGACGTAGTTGCGCACGCCGTCGGCGAGTGGCTCGAGAACGGTGAAGGACTCGACGTCCGTCATTTCCTGGGTTGCGTCGGTGCGACCCGGGGTGAAGGGAACCGTGACGTTGTGACCGGCATCCTTTGCGGCCTTCTCGACGCCCGCAGCACCTGCGAGCACGATGAGGTCGGCCATCGAAATCTGCGCGCCACCGGCGGCGTTGAACTCCGAGCCGATGCCCTCGAGGTTCTTCAAGACCTTGTCGAGCTGATCGGGGTTGTTCACCGCCCAACCGCGCTGCGGCTCGAGTCGAATCCGCGCACCGTTAGCACCGCCGCGCTTGTCGGTGCCACGGAAGGTGGAGGCCGACGCCCACGCGGTGGAAACGAGTTCGGAGACGGTCAAGCCCGAAGCCAAGACCTTGTCCTTCAGTGCGGCAACGTCCGCCTCGCCCACGAGCTGCCCGCTCGCGGCCGGGACCGGGTCCTGCCAGATGAGATCCTCCGCCGGAACCTCGGGGCCGAGGTAGCGAGACTTCGGTCCCATGTCTCGGTGGGTCAACTTGAACCACGCGCGTGCGAACGCGTCGGCGAACTCCTCTGGGTTCTCCAGGAAGTGCCGAGAGATCGGCTCGTAGATTGGGTCGACCTTCATGGCGAGGTCCGCGGTTGTCATCACCGGGGCATGCGTCTTGTTCGGGTCGAACGCATCTGGAACCAACTTCGCGGCTTCCGGATCGGTCGGGATCCACTGCTGACCACCAGACGGGCTCTTGGTGAGCTCCCAGTCGTACTTGAACAAGGTCTCCAAGTAGGACATGTCCCAGGTGGTGGGAGTGGCAGTCCACGCGCCTTCGAGACCGGAGCTGATTGTGTAGTCCGCGTTGCCGGTTCCCAGGGTGGAGATCCAGCCCAGGCCCATGTCCTGCAGCGGTGCGCCCTCTGGCTCGGGGCCGACGTACTTCTCGACGTCACCCGCGCCGTGCATCTTTCCGAAGGTGTGGCCACCTGCGGTGAGGGCGACGGTCTCGTAGTCATTCATCGCCATGCGAGCGAAGGTCTCGCGGATATCGCGTGCCGAGGCCATCGGATCCGGGGTGCCGTTGGGGCCTTCAGGGTTGACGTAAATCAAACCCATCTGAACCGCGGCGAGCGGGTTTTCCAGATCGCGGTCACCGCTGTAGCGCTCGTCGGCGAGCCACTCGGCTTCCGAACCCCAGTAGGTCTCGTCCGGTTCGTAGACATCGGGGCGTCCGCCACCGAATCCGAAGGTCTGGAATCCCATCGACTCCAGGGCAACGTTGCCGGTCAGGATGAACAAGTCAGCCCAGGACAACTGCTTGCCGTACTTGGCCTTGATTGGCCACAGCAAGCGGCGAGCCTTATCCAGGTTCGCGTTGTCCGGCCACGAGTTCAGCGGAGCGAAGCGCTGCATACCTGCACCTCCGCCGCCGCGGCCGTCGCTGGTGCGGTAGGTGCCGGCGCTGTGCCAGGCCATCCGGATGAACAGCGGGCCGTAGTGACCGTAATCAGCAGGCCACCAGTCTTGGGAGTCAGTCATCAGCGCGACGAGGTCAGCCTTCACTGCGGCGAGGTCGAGGGAATCGAAGGCTTCGGCGTAATCGAAGTCCTCGCCCATCGGATCAGCGACGGGGGGATTTTGCTGCAGGACCTTGAGGTTCAGCTGGTTCGGCCACCAGTCCTCGTTCTGGGTGCCCACGCCCACAGAACCGTGGTCGACCGGGCACTTGCTTTCGTTTGCCATGCGTACCTCTCCTAGTGGTGGTGATTGCTATTTGGATGAAGTTGTTAAGGGCGGTTGTTGCGGGTTAGCGCCGCAGTGCGAGCACGTGCCCCAGTACACGACCTCGGCCTCGTCAATGACGAAACCTTGATCGTCTGATGCGGTCAGACATGGAGTGTCACCCACGGCGCAATCCACATCGGCCAAGGCGCCGCACTGCCGGCACACCACGTGATGATGGTTGTCACCGACCCGGGTTTCGTAGCGCGCAGGTGAACCCGCGGGTTCGATCCGACGCACAATGTCCGCCTCGACCAAAGCCGAGAGGGAGTCATAGACCGCTTGTTTGGAGATGGCCCCGATGCTGGTGCGCACCTGCTCCAAGACCAAATCGGCGGTGGCGTGCGGGTGGGAAGTCACGGCGCCGAGGACCGCGAGGCGCTGCGGGGTTACGTGCAGCCCCCGAGCCCGCAGGAGGTCGACTCCGGTTTCCGACACGGTGTCAGACTATGTCTAAATCTGGACTCGATCAAGTTGACCGGTCCGGATCTCCCCTCCCTGTCGATCGATCGTCCTACGGTGGGCCCATGGTGAGGGCTCCTGCTGTTTCGAACCTAGCGAGCAGTGTCGATCAACGGTGTGAAATGGGTCGGGCGGCGCGTTCGGGTCGACCCCGCTCGGCTCTGGCCGATTTCACCCACGTTGCTGGCAGACCGGATCCCGTTGATGTTCTGCTGGCGCAAGAGCGGGAGCGGGTACAGGCACTGACGCCGCTGCGGCATCGTCGGATGGCGGCATCACCCTTCGCCTTCTATCGGGGTTCGGCCGCGATCATGGCCGCGGACTTAGGGGCGCTGCCGGCGACGGGCATCACCACGATGTTGTGTGGTGATGCGCACTTGGCCAATTTCGGATTGTTCGCTGCCCCCGATCGCAGCATCGTGTTCGACGTCAATGATTTTGACGAAACGAATCATGGTCCTTTCGAATGGGATGTGCTGCGTCTTGCCACATCGCTCGTCCTCGCTGGTGAGGAGATCGCCGCATCGAAGTCGAAGATCCGTGAAATCGTGACCGCCAGCGCCCGCGGATACCGCGAACAGATGGCGATCCATGCACAGGAGACAAACCTGGACAACTGGTACTCGCGAATTGACGTTGCCGCGCTGACGGCGTGGACGCAGCGCGAGGGCCAGGCCGCCCGCAGCACCCTGCGGCGTTCAGTAGCCAAGGCCCAAACCCGCGACGCGTGGTCGGCGCTGGACAAGATGACGGTACTTCGAGATAGCAGAAGGCAACTCATCGACGAGCCGCCACTGATCATGCCGCTTGCCATGGATGGAGATGTCGCCCATCACGTTGCCGATGTTGTCGACCGGTATCGGGAGACATTGCCGCCAGATCGCGATCAACTGCTGGAGCGCTATCGCCCCATAGACATAGGGCACAAGGTTGTGGGTGTGGGAAGTGTGGGCTTGCTCGCGATCGTCATGCTGTTCCAGGGGCGCGATACCGACGACGTCCTCGTGCTGCAGGCGAAGCAGGCCGTGTCGAGCGCCCTGGAGCCGTTCAGTGGTTTATCGATCTACCCAGAGCACGGACAGCGGGTAGTGGTGGGTCAGCAGTTGATGCAGGCCGCCTCGGATCCGCTGCTGGGTTGGGTGACGACTCCAGCTGGTCGTTCTTTCTACCTACGGCAACTGCGAGACAAGAAGTACTCACCGGATGTGGCAGCCATGAAACCGAAAGTCTTGCAGAACTACGCACTGTTGTGTGGGCGGGCGCTAGCTCGCGCACATGCACGAGCCGGGGATCCGATCGCTATTGACGCCTACATGGGCAACAGCGCCAAATTCGAAGAGGCGATAACCGGCTTTGCTTTCGCGTACGCGAGGCAAGTACACGCCGACTTCGCAACATTTACCGCCGCGATCACCGACGGGCGGATCCGAACTGGATCAGTCGAGCAGGACGAACGACTACGCCTTGGTGTCAATGATCAAGGGGCGATCGAAGTCGTGTCGGAAGGCCCTGCGAATTTCTCACAGCACTAACATTCTTTTCGTCGCTCGGTGATCTGCACCGGCATCTCGGGAGGAATTCGATGAACCAGACCACGTATCCGGCAAGTCTCGAACTCAACTACCAGGACAAACTCAGCAGGGTTACCACTATCTTCCGCTTGATCCTGGTAATCCCGATCGCGATCATCCTCGGAATCTTGACATCAGGCAGCGATTCGATCTTTACCACGGTCGATCAGGATGGTGAGATCGTCTCCACCACGACCAATGCGGGCGCTGGCATAGCGGGATCGCTGTTCCTCGTTACTTTGCTGCTCATCCTGTTTCGCAAGAAGTACCCGAAGTGGTGGTTCGACTTCTATCTGGCACTCACCCGGTTCGCGACTCGTGTGGCCGTGTACGTCCTGCTGCTGACCGACAAATACCCCTCGACTGACGAGGAGCAGAACCTGCACCTTGACGTTCCCTACCCCGATGCGCAGACCGACTTGAAGCGCGGGATGCCGTTGGTGAAGTGGTTCCTGGCGATTCCGCACTACTTCATTCTGTTCTTCCTCTTTATTGCAGCGCTCGTTGTCACGGTGATTGGCTGGTTCGCAATCGTGATCGTCGGTCGATACCCCCGCGGACTCTTCGATTTCGTAGTAGGTGTTGTGCGTTGGTCGTGGCGAGTTCAGGCGTATGCGTTCCTCCTCGCGACGGACAAGTACCCGCCATTCAGCCTTCGGTGATTGCCGAAGCTCGCTCTTGAGCAAGTCGAGCAAGTAAGAGCGCGACGTCCATCGGTTCGTCTACCCGCCACAGAGCAGCGGAATCGCCGGCGCCAACTTTGATGCCGACATCGTGCCCGCTGAGATCGGCAAAGACTGATTCATCGGTGAGGTCATCGCCGATAAACAGCACGGTTGAGGCATCGAAACGTTGGCGTAACGCCCGGACCGCGTCGGACTTTTGTGCATGCGCCACGCTGAGTTCGATGACTTCTTTACCGTGTCGACCGAGCACACCCGGGTACCTGCCCGGACCCATGACGATGGCACGAATCAACTCCGCACCCGCTTTCGGTTCGCAACGGCGCACATGGATGGCGATGCTGCCCGGCTTCATTTCGATGTGGGCACCGGAAACCGTTGCCGCGAGTTCCTCCGCAGCAGTGGTGCACTGCTCAAGGAGACGCTGCTGAGCAGGGTCTAGTTCGAGCGGTGCATCGACTTCCGCGCCATGGCTGCCTACGAGGTGAATGTCCTCGGGCAGTTTCGCAACATCGCGCAAGTTCTCCAGTGCGCGCCCGGACACGACCACCACCGTGGTTTGTGGCAGGGCGGCGAGGGATTGCAGAGCTTGCACGGCTTCGGGGAGCGGACGGGCTGCCTGCGGATCGGCAACTATCGGGGAGATCGTGCCGTCGTAGTCGACGCACACCAGTAGGTGTCGAGCTCGCGCGAGTTGTTCCAGAGGAAGTTTGGCCCGGTCACGATCGTCGGCCACCGCCGCAGTGGTGCTGGCGAGGCCCGTTTGCAGGGTCTGTAGGAACTCTTGGGCCCACGCATTGGCATCCATGTCGAAGACGGCGGCGCGCATCGAGATCATCCGCGCTTGGCTATCGGCAGGATCTGCCTCGACCGCCCGGACGATCGCCTCACTGACCCCGGAGGTGTCGTACGGGTTCACGAGATAGGCCTGGCTGAGTTCGCGTGCTGCGCCGGTGAACTCGCTGAGGACGAGAGCGCCGGAGTCATCATTGCGGCACGCCACGTACTCCTTACAGACCAAATTCATGCCATCGCGTAAGGGCGTGACCAGCATGACGTCTGCTGCCAAGTACAGCGCGATGAGTTCCTCGCGTTCAAGTACTCGGCGCAGATAGTGGATGGGAGTGGCGCCGAAGGTGGACAGCGCGCCATTGAAACGCCCCACCAGGAGTTCAATCTCATCTCGAATCTGCTGGTACTGCGAAATTGTTTCGCGCGAGGGAACCGCTACCTGCGCGAAGACGGTGCTTGCCGGATCAAGGCGTTCATCCTGCAGCAGTTCGGCAAACGCCTTGAGGCGGATATCGATGCCCTTGGTGTAGTCGAGGCGATCGACTCCGAGCAGCAATGTCGTGGGACTTCCCATCTCCTCACGGATCTGCTCGGCCCGCTCGATAACCGCGGGATCACTGGCCGTTCGGGAGAAGCTCTCAGCGTCGATGCCGATCGGGAAAGCACCGATGGAGACTCTTCGACCCTGCCAGCGCACTGTGCCCTCGTGCGCCGTCAGCCCCAAGAACCTCTCGCAGGAGTACACGAACGCTCTGGCGTCGTCGTGGGTATGAAAACCGATCAAGTCAGAACCAAGTAGGCCCTCGAGTATGCGACGCCGCCACGGCAACTGCGCGAACAGTGCACTCGGCGGGAACGGGATGTGCAAGAAGAAGCCGATGCTCACATCAGGACGCAAGTCACGGAGCATGCCGGGCACCAGTTGAAGTTGGTAATCGTGGACCCAAACAGTTGCCTGCGGTGCGGCGACTTCGGCGACTCGCTGAGCGAACGCGCGGTTCACCCGCTCGTAAGCGCGGAAGTGATGCCGGTGGTAAGCCGGTGTGACGATCGCATCGTGATACAGCGGCCAGATCGCCGAGTTGGCAAAGCCTTCGTAGTAGTCATCGGCATCGTCGGGGTCGATGGACACCGCTTCGAGCCGCAACGATCCATGTTCGATCTCCGGCAATTGATCCCCGGCACCTATCCAGATCGCGTCTTGGGTGCGTAGGACGGATTCCAATGCGCTCACCAAGCCGCCCGGGGCCAGGCGCCAACCGGTGATGTCCTCGTCAGGGTCCCCGTGGAGGTAGACGGGTTCAACAGGCAGCCTGTTGGCCACCACGACCAGTTGGCCTTGCGCCTCCTGCATGGCGGGTACCGCCTCCGCGAACTCGAGTCCGGTTTTTTTGGCCGGGGGCTTCCAGCATACGGGCGGTGCTGATGTCAGACTCCCGTTCGAGTGCCGCCACAGGGGCGGTCTGAGGCCAGGAGCAGGTATGACCAAGGTCGGCTTCATCGGGTTGGGCAATGTCGGCGCCAAGCTCGCCGGGACACTGATTCGCAATTGGGTACCCACGATGGTGCTCGATCTGGATCCGAAAGCCATGGCGCCACTAGTGGCATCCGGTGCCGAAGGCGCAGACTCTCCCGCCGACCTCGCGCGCAAGTGCGACGTGGTCATCACATGCTTGCCGTCGCCAGCGGTGGTGGCAGAGGTGATGGAGTCATCCGATGGTGTGCTCGCAGGATTGCAGGCTGGCTCGGTGTGGGTCGAGATGAGCACCACTGACGCTGGCGAGGTAGCTCGACTCGCGGAACTGGTTGCCGAACGCGGTGGATCCGCTGCGGATTGCCCCGTCTCTGGTGGCTGTCACCGGGCGGCCACCGGCAACATCTCCATCTTCGCCGGCTGCGATCGCGACACTTTCGAGCGACTGCTCCCGTTGCTGACGATCCTGGGTCGCCGAGTGCTGCACACCGGCGCACTCGGGAGTGCATCGAAATTGAAGGTGGTTACTAACTACCTGGCTACGGCGAATCTGGTGGCTGTCAGCGAAGCGCTCGCAGCATGCGCCAAGGCTGGCCTCGATCTTGGTGTGGCCTACGAAGCCATCGCCGCATCCTCGGGGACATCATTCGTGCACGAAACCGAATCGCAGGTCATTTTGAACGGCTCGCGGGACATCAACTTCACGATGGATCTCGTGAAAAAGGACGTCGGGCTATTCATCGCGATGGCCGAGCAGGCGGGTATGGAGCTGGAATTGGCGTCCTTGGTGTCGAGTGTCTTCGACGACGGCATCGATCGATACGGGCCCCGAGAGTGGTCGCCAAACATCATCCGTCGATTGGAGGACGAGTACGGGATCGAGGTGCTCGCTCCGGGTTTCCCGGCTGAGATGGTCGATGATGAAGCAGAGGAACGTGGGGGAGAAATAGTGGTTCGGCGCTAGCTGGCTTCCAGAACGGTGCGGAGTGAACTAGGAACCGGGATCGGGCTGCCGTTGTCATCGATGTTTACGTAGCGAGCTGTGCCGGTAAAAACTGGTTCGCCCGTCCTGGTGATGGTGTACGTCAAGATAACGCTGGAGTTCCCGATCCGGTCGCACGTCACGTCGAAGTCCAGGACATCGTCGATGGCCGCGCTAGCGTGAAAAGACGCATCCATGTGGGCAAGCGCGCCGTTGTAGGGAACGGCGTAGAGAGCATCGGGAGGAAACCCGAGCGCACGGAAGAACTCGGTGAAAGCCTCATCGCACATGTCTAAGAACCGTGAGTTCAGCACGATCCCGGCGGAGTAGACGTCTCGATAGCGCACCCGATATTGGCCGACGTGCATAACTAGCGAGTCATCACGATCTTGCCGCGCAACGTCCCGTCGATCATTGCGGCGAAGCCCTCGCGTGCATCATCCATGGGAAGCGTGCGGTCGATAACCGGTTGCACTCCGGATTCGGCCAGCAGAGAAAGAAGCCGGCTGAACTCCTCGGCTGTTCCCATCGTGGAGCCGACGATCTGCAATTGCAAGAAGAACACCCGGTTCAGTTGCGACGGTGGCATCGCTCCTGAGGTAGCGCCGGAGACCACGATCGTGCCGCCAGGGCGCAGCGACTTCAGCGAGTGATCCCAGGTGGCTTCACCGACCGTCTCGATGACGGCGTCGACCTTGTCGGGCAACCGGGCGCCAACTTCGAATGCCTCGTCTGCGCCAATGCTTACCGCCCATTCGCCCTTGGCTGCATCGCGGGAGGTCACCCAGACCCGTAGGCCCATGGCCTTACCAAGCATGATCGCTGCGGTTGAGACACCACCTCCGGCACCTTGGATCAGGACGGTGTCGCCCGCGGCGGTGCCGGATTTCGTGGCCAACATTCGGTACGCGGTGAGGTAGGCGGTCGGCAGGCATGAAGCCTCCGCGAATCCCATCCCCTCAGGTAGCGGAATCAAGTTAGTGGCTGGGACGCGGACCTTTTCGGCAAATGTGCCCGGGTAGACCTCGCTAAGGAGTGAGCGCTTGGGATCGAGCGTCTCGTCTCCGCGTACGGGCGTGCCAATGACGGCATGCACCACGACAGGTGTTCCGTCTGGCCCAAGGCCGGCAGCGTCGGTACCCAAGATCATGGGCACCTGCTCCTCTCGGAGTGCTTGTCCCTTCAACGCCCAGACATCGTGGTGGTTCAGGCTCATCGCCTTCACCTCGACGTCAACCCAATCCTCCGGGGTGGGCTTGGGTTCGACGTCCCCGATTTCCAGGACCGACAGCGGATCGTCACGGTTGATGCCTGCGGCATAGATAGCGTGCATGGCCGAAACGCTAGTGGACGTTCCTACTTGTGCACGCGTGGAATCGCTACTAGCGTTCCCGTGCCGGTTCATTCCCTCCAGCGTCGTCCGTACCCACCCTTTTGCCGGTGCCTTTCACATCACGAATTAATCGGGATCATCTGCCCGGTTCCTTGAGTCATCGTCGGCACAGTGGGGAAGTCATGAGCACCGTTAAGGCAAGCACGGATCTACTAGGCACTGATGCAGCCGAGGGCGCGCTGGATCTGCTTCCCATTCCCGAGCGGGCCGCCCACCGCAGCGTGCGCGGACTGATTGATCCGGATTCGGTCGTGGTCGTTGGTGCCAGTGCTCGTCGTTCGGCGGTTGTCGCCGAAGCGATAGCGGGTCGAAGCCGGGCCTTCTTAGTGCACCCGTCTGGGGAGTCCATCCTCGGTGAAGACGTGTATCAAGCGATCGGTGAATTGCCTGAGGTTCCCGATTGTGCATTCATGCTCGTGGGACATGAGGTGATCTTGGAAGTCATGCGCGAGGCGCTGACTTTCGGCGTTCGCGCCTTCGTTATTCCAGGATTGGGGGCCGAGGCTGGCTCGCGTGCGGCTGAGATCGTTCCCGAGGTTCTCGAACTCGCCGATTCCTACGACGCCGCCATCTTGGGGCCCAACTGCATGGGCATGGCCGTCCCAAACGGTGGATCGATGTGGGTCGCGAACGTTCCGAAGTCCTTTCGGCGCGGGCGCGTTTCGGTCATCGCGCAATCCGGTTCCATCGCCGATGCGATGTTGAACTGTGGGCCACGGATCGGTTTCAGGGCGGTCTTCTCCACTGGATCGGAGGGCAACCGCGACGCAGCCGATCTGCTCATGGGGCTCGCCGAGGACGAAGAGACCAAAGCGATCGGCTTATTCGTGGAGACCGTCCGCCGGCCGGAAGCCTTCGCCGATGGGTTGCGAGCATGTGCAGAAGCTGGAAAACCGGTTGTGTGCATGAAAGTGGGACGGTCGCGGATCGCAGCACAGGCCGCGCTTGCCCACACCGGTGCGATGGTCGGCTCAGCGAAGGCCTTCACCAACTTCGTCCATCACCACGGCGGCATTGAAGTGACGGACACCTCGACGTTCATGGAGGCATTGGAGATCCTCGGGCAGCCGAAGTGGCCAATGGGCGTTCGTTTGGGCGCAATTTCGGAGTCCGGTGGCGAGTGCGGGATGCTGGCCGACGCCGCAGAGCCAACCGGGCTGGAGTTTCCACCGATGCCTTACGAACTAGTGGCATCGCTGCAAGAACGGTTCCCCAACTTCCTCAACCCGCAGAACCCACTCGATGCGTGGATGGTTGATGAGGCCGAAGTCGTGTTTCCGGAGTCCTTGGAACTGATGGCGCTGTCGGGAGAGTTCGACATCTTGCTCGCGCAAGTAGACATCACCCAATACCGCGGGGATGCCGAGAACGATTGGTGCTTGGCCATCGTGCGAGGTTTGGCGGAGGCAACGAAGGATCGACGGATCTTTCCGGCAGTGACGACTGTCCACGTCACCGACCCACCAAGGCGCATCGCGAACTTCGCGGCATCCAACGGAGTCGCACTTCTGCGCGGTACCCGCGCGTCGGTCGAGGCGCTGGCGGCTGTGTCGACATGGCATCCGTTCACCAGTAAGGACCTCGATCCGCACGAGGCGATCGACCTGACGGATCTGTTGCGACCCGGTGCCTTAAGTGAGCACGAATCGGCTGAAGTGATGGAGCGTTACGGCATCCCCATGGCCGATCGCCGGCTCGCAGAGGGGCCGGAGGCTGCGGTGGCGGCAGCACAGGACCTTGGGTTCCCCGTGGTCGTCAAGATGAACGGCCCCGCCCACAAAGCCAGCGTCGGGGGAGTAGCCCTCGGGCTGAACTCCGCAGAGGAAGTCTCGGTGGCTACCCAGGCGTTCGGCGGTTCGGTGCTCGTGGCTCAGGAGATCGCTGCCGGACCGGAAGTCATCTGCGGAATGACGCGCGACCCGAACTTCGGACCGGTGATCGCAGTGGGGATCGGAGGTCGTTACGCCGAAGCCCTTTCGCTCACCGCAACATCGCTCGCGCCCATCACGCACGATCAAGCCGTGCGGCTGGTGCGCAAGGCTCCCGGTCTGTCCAAGCTCACCAACGAGGAGACCTTCGATGCCATCGTCTATACGGTGCTCGTGCTGTCCCGCCTCGCCGTCGATCACCCGAGCATCGTCGAAGCCGACATCAATCCATTGATCCTCGGCCCGAACGGCGCGGTGGCCGTCGATGCACTAGTGGTGTGCGAGCAGATCGGCACGGAGGGGTAGTACTCGACGAACCAACTCGACGAGCGTTGCCTCATCGACCGGGTAGCCGACGTACTCCGAGGCCTTCTTAAGCGCCTTGCTCTTTTCGCCTTCGCGCTTGTCTACGGGTTTAGCGAGTGCGCTAGACCACTCCCGGTAGAGAGCCCAGGCAAGTTCGCGGTCGCGTAACACCTTGTTGATGGTCTCCATCTGTTCGGCCGTTGCAGGCAGGCGCCAGGTCTCGCTGATCGCCTGAGGCAGCACTTCGCGATAGTCGTGGCCGCCCTGGGCGAAGATGCCCGGGGTTGGGGTCAAGGCGTTGAGCATGTCGATGAAGGTCATCAAGAAGGTGGCACCGGGAACCCACTGGGTGTTGCGCGGAGCACCGATCGGCCGATGCGGTCCCAGCCAGTCAGGTTTGCGCCAGATCAACTGGGATCCGAACTTGGGGATGGGGTCGTCGCCGTTTTGCAACAGCAGGTAGCGGATCTGCTCGCGCCGCTCGGCAGGCAACTCGATCCAATCGCGGATCGTGCGCGGCAGGTAGATGTGATCGGGACCCACATCCGGTGCCTGCTCGATCGAGCGATCACCCCACAGTTGCTTGCGCCAGGTGGTGGCCGACGGAGTGCCGATCCACAGCGCGTGATCAACCTTGGCACCCGGTAGGCCGTAAGTCCACGTGCCCTCGAACATGCCCTCGCTTACCTGGGAGCCCAGGCTCTCACCAAACAGGTAGAAGCGCGGACGCCGTTCGGGTGCGATCTCCAACAAGCGCGCGGTGATGCCATCGATCACCATCCGCGTTTGATCCACGCCGGTCGAGACATCGCCAAGGGAGAAACTCGAGGGGAGTACTGAGTACTGGATCGCTGCAGAAGCGCAATCGCCACCGGTGAGGAACTCGAAGGTTTCGCTCGCGACATAGTTCACATAGCCCGAGCCGGTGGGAGAGAACAACGCGAAGTGGCTGCGCTCTAACGCCTTGGTGCGGTCGATCTCGCGCAACAGCACCGCGACCCGCTCATGCGGATCCTCAGCGACATCGAGGCTGCCGTAGACGCGAATAGGTTGTTTCGCACTTTCGGTGCCCATGGCCGATGTGATGTCGGACGGCTGCAGGGCTGCTGCGAGCCAGCGCGCGCCCTCGCGGGTCTGCTTGAGCCAATCCAGCCCTGATGCGGGGCATCCGGTGATTTCCGGAATATCCGGAGGTGTCTCCATGCCCGGATCTACCGCGCCACCACCCTTGGTGAGCAGTGCGGATGCACGGTTCAGGGCTGCATACGCGGCGCCCAAACTCAGGCCCAGGGCGGTGATGCGACCCAGTGCTCGATGGTCCTCGGGTTTTCCGCCCAACGTGGCGCTCGCCAACCGAGCCATGCCGTGCGTGAGTAATGACTCTGCACGGGCGACCCCGTACATCCCACCGGCAACACCAGCGCCGATCGCGGCCATCTTGACCGGTGCCACTTCGCGGACGGAATCTTCGAAGAATCGCTGCTGACCCGGCGAAGGGTCGTCGTTGGTGACTTGCCGGATGAGGGAACCGGGTGCAGCACGCCAAGGTGAGACCAGCGCCCAACTGCCGGCCGTGGCGAGCGCGGCTGCCGCAACCCCCCACTTTCGCCCGGTACTGCGGCTGCTCGTCAGCGACGAGGCTGCGCTGGCCAGTGACCCGACGACAGCCGTTCGGCCGATCAACCGGACCATCGCGCGGGGTTTGGTTTCATGCTCGCGCCAGCGTGTCCCGATAAAGGTGCCCAGGCCAATCGCGCCGATTCCCGCTGCGACGGCTAGTCGGGGAGCTGGACCAGGATCCGCCTGACCGCTGATTCTCGACGCGAGTGCATCCACGATCGCATCGGCGGAGGAGAAGATCCCGTACGCCAGCGCGGTGCTTGCTCCGCTGATGACGGCCTGATCGGTGGTGCCGCGGGTGAGCAGGTTCGGCTGGAAGGTGCGGCCTAACACGATGCCTGCACCGATCAGGCCCGTGCGAGCCGGATGGTCCATCCCGCGGGAGACAGCCAAGGGCTGGGCTGAGATGGCGCCGGTGGGGGTCGGGTCGGTCATGCCCGAAGGTTAATGGGGGATGCGCCGTGCGGGCCAGGGTAGCTAGAGTCATTGCTGGCAGCCTGAGAATCGGTGCGCATGTACGCCTGCCGTAGGGACCCAACGGGAAGCACGAGGCACGATGTCGGCACCCACAGCAGAGCACCTTGCTCCCACCTCGATGCGTGAAACGCTTGGCCAGCACCCTGGTCTCGCGGGCGCCGGCTCCTGGTCGGCTGAGGATTTGGCCAAGGCATACCGTTCCGTTCGGACCCTCACCGAGGACCTGGCGGCGCCGCTAAGCCCGGAGGATCAAACGGTCCAGACGATGGCCGATGTCAGCCCCACCAAGTGGCACCGCGCTCACGTGACGTGGTTCTTCGAAGCCTTCGCACTCGCCGAGTTCCAGCCTGGATTCGCGCCCTTCCAAGACACCTACTGGACGCTGTTCAACAGTTACTACGAAACTGTCGGCCCGCGCTACCCGCGGCCTAACCGTGGATTCATCTCCCGGCCCGGCGCCTACGAGGTCGGGGACTACCGCGAGCACGTTGATGATCGAATGTTGCAGCTCATCGCCGGTGCGGACGACTCCACGCTGGAGCGACTCACCAAAGTGGTGGAGCTCGGCTTCCACCACGAGAACCAGCACCAAGAGTTGCTCTTGATGGATATCAAGCACGTGTTGGCGCAAAATCCGCTCGAACCGGTTGCCTACCCGGGAACACGGCGACCGCACACTTCTCCCGCGCCAGTTCGCTGGTTGGAGTTCGACGGCGGTGTCGAGGAAGTGGGCCACGATCTCGGTGGCTTCTCCTTCGACAACGAATCACCCGCCCACCCGGTGCTCTTGCAGCCATTCAAGATTGCCGATCGATTGGTCACCAACGGAGAGTGGATCGACTTCATCGCTGACGGTGGCTATCAGCGTCACGAGTTGTGGTTGTCCGACGGCTGGGCGCGCGTCAACGCCGAACGCTGGGACGCGCCGCTGTATTGGACCTGGGATGGCGCAACCTGGCTGGAACACACGCTGCACGGCACCCGGCCGGTACGCCCCGAGCAACCGGTTCTGCACGTCAGTCACTACGAGGCTGATGCCTACGCGACCTGGGCCGGTAAGCGATTGCCAACGGAGTTCGAATGGGAGCATGCGGTTCGCGAATCCGGAGTCCCGGCTCCGAAATCAGACGGTGGCATCACCGGGTTCCACCCGCAAGCGGCACCCAACGGCTCGCAGTCCAGCGACGCTTCCTTGTCTCAAGTCTTCGACACTGCATGGCAATGGACGTCCTCGGCCTACCTGCCCTATCCAGGATTCCGCAGCCCCGAGGGAGCCATCGGGGAGTACAACGGCAAGTTCATGTCCGGTCAGATGGTGTTGCGAGGAGGCGCGTCGATTACCCCGCGGGGTCATGCTCGACTCACGTATCGCAACTTCTTCCCTCCATCGGCACGGTGGCCTTTCACCGGTGTCCGCTTGGCCGATAGTTCGCGCTAGCCCCCACCGATCTGACTTCTCCCAACTGCCGATGCCCCTCTCCCCGCTAGCCGAGGTGATCGTGCGCGGCCTGACCAGCGCGCCGAAGTCCCTGCCGCCACGTGTGCTCTACGACGAACGAGGGTCGAGACTCTTCGAACAGATAACAACGTTGCCGGAGTACTACCCGACCGCGGCTGAACGTGGCTTGCTGGTGGCCAGCGCGCCGACGATCGCCGAACGGACCGGTATGCGCACCCTCGTCAAGCTCGGGGCGGGAGTTCTGGACAAGTCCAGGATCTTGATTGACGCCGGCCTCGCGCGTGGAACATTGACGTCCTACGTGCCAGTGGATATCAGCGCCGAGGTGCTCATGAAATCGGCTCGAGAGTTGCAGAAGCAGTATCCGTTGTTGTCGATATCGCCGGTGGAAGCCGACTTCATGGGCGAATGGGCCATCGGCGGCTTGGCCTCCCCCGTAGTCATCTCTTTTCTGGGCGGGACAATCGGGAATCTCTTCCCGCGCGAGCGAGTCGACTTCTTTCGCCGCATGTGCCTCGCCGCTGGAGCTGGCAACTACCTGGTGGTGGGGACCGACCTGGTGAAGGACGTTGATCGCATCGTCGATGCCTACTTCGATTCCCAAGGCATAACGGAGGCCTTCCTGTCGAATGTTGTCGAGGTCATGAACGACGAATGCGGGCTAGGTCTCTCTGCCGAGGATTTCGACTACGTGCCGCTGTGGGACGCACGCGAATCACGGATGGACTTGCGGCTGCGGGCACGACGTGAATTGTCTTTGAACCTTCCAGGGGGCTCGTCCACGTGCAGGATCGCTGAGGAGGAGGAGATCCGCATCGAGGTCTCCTCGAAATTCACGCGTGAGCAGGTGTGCGCGGAGCTACGTGCAGGGGGAGCCACAGTGGTCGAGCAGTTTGACGATGGAGACTTCGCGCTTACCTTGGCTGTTGTTGATAGCTGATCGCCTGCGCGAGAGGGCTGTCCGTTGCCATGCTGACCTCCTTGACACCAAACGGGAGGCACCATGGCCGAGCAGGATCTCAAGGACCGCGTTGCGCTGATCACGGGTGCTTCCCGCGGTATCGGGCGAGCTATCGCCGAGGAGTACGCCGCACGCGGTTGTGCTGTCGCGCTGGCGGCGCGGACACCTGATGCGATCCAGCAGGTTGCCGACGGCATCAACGCCGGAGGCGGACGGGCAGTTGCTTTCGCTGCAGACGTGACAGACGAAGAAGCAGCTGAGCGACTGGTTACGGAAACGGTCGCGGCGCTTGGTGGCTTGGACATCCTGGTGAACAACGCTGGCGGAAACAGTTTCTCCGTGCCAGTGGCATCCATGCGGATGAGCGGCTGGTCGAAGACGATGGGGCTAAATGTCGAAGCGACAGTCCGCTTGATTCAACAGGCGCTACCGCACTTGGTGGAGTCCGGTCATGGCGTGGTGATCAACGTCGGTTCGGTAGCTGGTCTGCGCGGTGCCCCTTTGATGTCCCACTACGGCGCGGCGAAAGCCGCGATCGCTTCGCTCACCCGCAGTCTGGCGGTGGAAGTTGCTTATCAGGGGGTGCGCGTGAATGCGTTGGTACCAGGCTGGATCGAAACAGACTTGACGGATTTCCTGCGAGGTGACGATGCCACCGAGCAATCCGTCCTCAGTCGAGTGCCGATGGCGCGATGGGGACGCAGCGAGGAGATCGCTCGGGCCGCGGCGTTCTTGGCCAGCGATGCTTCGTCGTTCATGACCGGCCAGGAGTTGATCGTGGACGGTGGCCTCACGGCCATGCCGTAGGCGCGCTTCGCTATCTCGCTTATCACGCCACTTCGATGACTAGTCCTGTGTCGGGACGCCCACATAGAACGCTGCGGCAGTGCAAGGCGAGATCGTCACCGATGCGGGTCTAGATGCGATAGCCGGGGCCTGCCACCCACGTGATCGGTCGTAGTGTCGCGGTGTGGACTACGCAACCCTGTATCCATGGCCGAGCGAGCCGTGGCTGCGCACCATGATGGTCATGACCCTCGATGGCGCCACGACCGGCGTCGATGGACTTAGCGGAACGATCTCCGGGCCAGCCGACAAGCGGGTCTTCATGGAAACACGACGACTAAGCGATGCCGTGCTCGTGGGTGCGGGGACTATCCGAGCGGAGCGCTACCGCCCCATGCTGGTCAAGGCCGAGTGGCAAGAGGCGAGGGCCGCGGCGGGTCTAGCGCCAGCGCCGCAGTTGGTGGTGGTCAGCGGCAGCTTGGACCTGCCCTGGGAGGAGCCGATGTTTCGCGAGTCGGCCCTTCGGGTGATCGTTGCAACCACCAACACGGTGGATGATGCGGCACTAGAGCGTGCGCGCGCACATGCCGAAGTGGTTGCCTTCGGTGAAGACTCCGTCGATGTTCGGGCCCTCGTTGCGTCGTTGCACGGGCGAGGATTGGGTCGCATCGTGTGTGAGGGCGGTGAAGCACTGTTGGACACGCTGGTGCGGGCCGATCTCGTCGATGAGATGGATGTGACCATCTCGCCAGTGCTCGCCGGTGGTGGCTACCTGGATGCACCGGCCACCGATGCTCGTGATCTGGTCAGTGGTGAATATCCGCGTTTTGACCTCGCGCATCAGTTCGTCGACGAAGGTTTCACCTTCTGTCGTTTCGTGCGCTCTGCGGCGCATCGCGTTGGGAGCGTGGACTGATGCTTACGCTGCATGAACTCGTCTCCATCGCCGAGGACAACTCCGCGGCGATGGAACTTCCGGTGGCTTCCTTCCGGATTGCCGATCGGGAGTTCGCTACGGACAGCGAGCCCGTGCTGATGGGTGTGGTCAACCTCTCGAGGGATTCCACCTACCGAGAAAGCATCGCCCCCACGCGCGGCGATGCAGTTCGTCGGGCGCGGATCATGGTCGCGCAGGGTGCGCAGGTCATCGATATAGGCGCCGAATCCTCACGATCCAGTGCAAGTAGGACAACAATCCAGGCGCAGATCGACTCGCTGGTGCCCGTGATCGAAGAGCTCACGGCAATCGGGATTCCGACTTCGGTGGAGAGCTACGAAATCGACGTGATTCGAGCCGGTCTCGCGGCGGGAGCATCGGTCGTCAATCTCACTGGAACGAGGAACGAAGGCGCCGTCTATGAAGCGGTCGCTGAGCATGGCGCTTCCGTCGTCATGTGCTTCACACCTGGCGAGACGGTGCGCGATGAGTTGGAGCTCCGGATCCCCGAAGACCCGATCCCGACCCTTCTCGAGCATTTCGCGCCGCGAATCGAACTGGCGCGTAGTGCAGGAGTCGCCAGTATCGCTGTCGATCCAGGCTTGGGCTTCTTCTACAAATCCGTCCTGGATCCGCAGGTGAAGATTCGCTACCAAGTGCGCACGTTGCTGCGATCGTTTGAGTTGCGTGCCCTAGGGGTCCCCGTCTGTGCCCTCACGCCGCAAGCGATCGAGTCATTCCAAGAAGAAGCCGCGATCGGCGAGGCGATTACCTCGGTGTTCGCCACCTTGGGAGGGGTCGGCATCTTGCGCATCCACGAGGTGTCCCAGGTGGCGGCGACATTACGTCTACTGGGGACAGTCGCGAATCGCTGACCGCCGACGCGGCACAGAAGGGTCCAAAGACCTTTCACCGGAGGGTTTCGTGCGCCACAATCATCATGTGTCCGCGAGGACGCGGGTGCACGTCGAGAACGTGAAACGAGGAGGGATTTGAACATGCCCCCACGGGAAAACGGCCGAGAGCGCTCAAGGGCCGACCGCGATGCTGCCAAGCACAAGCCACACCGCACGGAGGAACGCTTCTATAAGGCCAAGCACGATGCCCAGCACGCCTGCGAGGAGTTGCGCGCACGTATTCAGCGCTCGCACATCCACGATGCGGTGCGCAAGGAACTCATGGAGGCTGTCTCCTCGGCTGAATCGCAGATCAACGACGTCACCCCGAGCCGCTCGCACCCTGGTGCGCAGTTGCGCGAATTGACCAAGGAGGTCGGGCACCTGCAGGTTGCCGAGACCTGGCTCGCGGGGGCCGACCGAGTGCTGGTGCGGCTCGGTGCCGATGGTCCTCGATCAGCGCGAGCGCGACTTGAAGAGGAAGTCGACACCGTGATGTGGCATGTGCGGGCCGGGGAGTGGGATGGCAGGTTGACAGCTGCTGTTACTGGCCTGCAGCAGGCCGTCAAGGACGCGGAGGCGCACGCGGCTCACGTAGCCCACGTACCCACGTGATCGATTGGCTGCTTCTCACCGGTGGGAGCAGTTCGCGTCTCGGGCAAGACAAGGCCAGCACCTCAGTGGGTGGCCGAACGCTCCTGCAGCATGCGCAGGAAACGATCGAGCGAGTCGATCCGACTGGTCGGGTACTGATTCTGGGACCTGAGTATGGGGGTGGTCCGGCAGCGGCGGTGGTGGTCGCACTCTCGCAATGTGACGCCGATGTGATTGGTGTTCTCGCGGTCGACATGCCGATGGCCGGCAGTGCGCTTTGCTCGACCCTGCAGGCCCTAGATGATGAGTCTGACGGGTGGATCCCGGTGACCGGGGATGGTCGTCGGCAGTGGCTATGTGCGCTGTACCGGCGATCAGCGCTGCTTCGTGCTGCCGGTGAAATGGACTGGACCGATCAACCTTTTCATCGACTCGTTGCCAACCTGGCGTGCATGAATATCCATGTCGATTCGACCGCTAGCCTTCTAGACGTAGACACCCCTGAGGATCTCGCGCGCGCGCAGGTGCAGATCAAAGAGCAAGTCGAAGAGCGTGGCAACCCAAAGACTCCAATTGTGCGAGGTGAGAGCGAGTGAATGACGAGCAGGCGAATCGGGTAGCTCGGTGGATAGAGATTCTGACTGCGGAATTGGACGTACCAGCACCGCAGGATCTATCCACCATCTTGGACATCGCCAAAGACGCTGCGCACTCAGTGGAGCGTCCGGCCGCCCCGGTGAGCACGTACATCCTCGGTTATGCGGTGGCGCAGGGTGCCGATCCTCGCGTTGTGGCCGAAGCGATCGCGCGCCTGGCGCAGGAGTTCGATGTCTGACCTTTCTTGGCAGCAGGCTCGGGAAATTGCCGGGTCCCTGCTAGCTCCTGAATCTGCGGAGCGCATACCCATCGCCGACGCGCAGGGGCGCACACTCGCCGAGCCAGTGTCAGCACTCGTTGATCTGCCGGGGTTTGCCACCGCTGCCATGGATGGGTGGGTGGTCTCCGGCTCAGGCCCCTGGAAGGTGATGGGGACAATCGATACCGGCACACCCGCATCACAGGCCTTGCGAAGCCAAGAAGCCATGCGCATCGCGACTGGTGGGGCAGTTCCAGAAGGGGCTGACGCCGTCATTCCATGGGAGATCGCACAGCTCGACGGGTCCGTCGTTACGGCGCAGATCCCCGACAAGTTGCACATTCGCCCGCGCGGTGAGGAATGTGTTGCCGGCGATGTCCTCGCAGGTAGGGGAGACGTGGTCAATCCTGCTCTGCTCGGCTCACTGGCTGCTGCCGGAGTAGACGAGGTGTTGGTCTATCGCATGCCGACATTCGCGGTGCTAATTGTCGGTGATGAAGTGGTCGAGACCGGAATTCCCGTTCCCGGACAGGTTCGTGATGCCCTGGGAGTGCAACTTCCTGGCTGGATTCACGCTTACGGCGGTCGGCTGACGCAGATTCGTCGGGTGGCTGATGATGCCGATACTTTGCAATCGGTTCTGCGTTCGGCTATCGAGCACGCCGATGTGGTGATCGCAACGGGCGGAACGGCGCGCGGACATCGTGACTACCTGCGTTCGACCTTGGATGCATGGGATGCGCAGGTACTTGTCGATGGGGTCGCGGTGCGCCCCGGTCATCCGATGACGTTGGCCGCTGTACAGGGAACCCCAATTGTCGGTCTTCCGGGGAATCCCTTGAGCGCACTCGTTGCGATGGTGACATTGGTTGAACCGATGGTTGATGCGTGGAATGGTCGGGCTGGCCGCGCCATGCCACGAGTGCAGATGGCTGAGGCGATCTCCCCGTTGCACAAAGGGCTTACCCGTTTGATGGTTGGACGTCGTGAACTCGGCGGTTTTCGTCAAGTGCAGCACGTGTCTTCTGCGATGCTGCGCGGCATTGCCCACGCGGATGGTTGGGCCGTAGTGCCGCCTGAAGGTGCGGCGCAAGGGCAGACCCTCGAATGGATCCCGGTGCCGTGGATCCGTCAGGTCAACGACGGCTAGTGACGAGGCGACCGGCAGCCTTTTGCAATTTCGTCGATCCGGTCAATTCCTCAGCCATGAACTCGCGCAGCAAGTCGATGGCCTTGAGAACCTTCTTGCTGCGCAAAGAGTAGAGAACGCTCGACCCGTCTCGATCTGCCTGGACTACCCCACGCTCGCGGAGAATCGCCAGATGCTGGCTGGTGTTGCTCTGCGAAAGATCCAAAGCGGTTGCCAACTCGTTGACTGTCAGCGGGCCGTACCGCAGCTCGTTAATGATCAGCAGACGTTTCGGATCGGCGATGGCCTTGCAGATGCGCGCGTGAAGATCGTGGATCTCCAACTCGGTCTGCTTGTCCATAATTCCTCAGCCTATGCCATCAGACGGTCGTGGAAGCTGCACACTGGTTCTTGCCGATCTCCAGGGTTTCGATTTCTTCGGCGGAGACTTGCTTGCCGGAGTTGACTTCGCGAATGGTGTCGTAGAAGTCAGGTGCGCTCGGCAGAGTGCCAACAATCTCTTCGACGAACTTCACCAGGTCCTCTTCGTTAAGCAGCGTTGATTCGAAGACCTTGCCCAGTGTGGTCTTGACCATGCCGTCCTTACCCATCTCTTCGGCACTAGACCAGTGCGCGGGTAAAACGGTGGTGGCAGGGTCAAGCGGGCGCAGCTTCTCGTTGACCGTGTAGTACAGCTCGCGGGCGAGTTCGTCGGCCTTGCCAGTGAGGTCTGGGCGCCCCACGCCGCGGACGAAGACGGTGTCTCCGGTAAGAAGCAGGTGCCCGGGGATGTGTACGCACGTGGTTCCAGGGGTGTGGCCAGGCATCTTGATGGCGAACGTGGCGACGGTGTGCCCACCCAAATCGACTTCAGTGCCGTCCACCAGCGGCTCGTTTGGCCAGGGAATCGAGCCGCCGGCATCTTCCAAGGGCAGGTGGTAGGTCGCGCCGACCTTCTCGGCGAGTTCGGGTCCACCACTGACGTGGTCGGCGTGCACGTGGGTATCGATGACGTGAGTGATGGTCATCCCCTCGCTGGCTGCGAGTTCAATGTAGGGATCCGGGAAGCGAGCCGGATCCACCACGATGGCGTCCTTTCCGGGAACGCCGATCAAGTAGGACAGGCACGCTTTGGACGGCCGCAGGATCTGCCACCCGACAACCCCCTCAGGCAGGCACTTCAACGGTTCTGGCACTAGCAACTCCGCCCACGCCGCTGTGCCGCCCTCGAGGTTGCGAGCCTCGACTCCCTCAGCGGCCAGCATGTCCAGCAGCAAGCCGCTGCCATTGCCGTGGGCACACACCACCACGGTGTCGGCGGGGAGCTCTTGCGCGAGATCGTCGACGCCCTCAACGGCCAGCCAAATCGGCAAATTCCGGGTCGGTACCGGCGCGGTGCCCTCGACTTGCCAGGCCGCGAACTCGTCTTGGTTTCGAACATCAAGGATCATGGGGATCGCCCCCTGTGCGATGCCGTCGTAAAGCTCTTGCGGGGTGATGGTTCCTGGCATGGTTACCTCCTGGACGCTCCCGGTTGGCTACCCGGGTGCATTGGCATATGCGCAGACGCTAATACGCGAATACCGCCGGAGGGAAGCAATTCCCCGAAATTTCAGGGAATTGACCGGAAAGCCTTGCTTAGGGGTGTCCGGACATCTAGCGTGCACCTAGAGCCCTAGGAGAAGCCATGAGCGAAAACCACGTCAACACCGAACCAGAGTCGATGACGATCATCGCCTTCAGCGGTGACCTCGACAAACTGTGGCCGACGATGATCCTGTCCTCGACTGCGGCGGCCAATGGAATGGACGTCACTGTCTTCTACACCTTCTGGGGCTTGTTCCCGTTGGTTAAAGACGACGTCCGCATCACCGGATACGACGCCATGACCAAAATGCTTGCCGGCATGAATGCACCGGGCATGAAGAAGGCAAAGCTGTCCAAGATGGAAATGGGCGGCATGGGTCACTGGATGATGCGAAAGGTGGCCGCCAAGAACAATCTCATGCCGCCGGAGGATCTCTTCGAGATGTCTAAGGACATGGGCGTGAACATGTGGCCGTGCCAGATGACGATGGACCTCCTCGGCATCGAGCCAAACCAGATGGTCGATGGTCTCGGAGAACCCGTCGGCGCAGCGACTGCATTGAAGAAAATGGCCAATTCCAACATCAGTTTGTTCATCTAGAAAGGTTGAAAATCATGGAAGCTGCAAAGACCACGGTCGATGCCAAGGGGCAAACCTGTCCGATGCCGGTACTGATGTCGGCTAAGGCAGCGAAGGAACTCGCACCCGGTGAAACGATGTTGATCGAAGCCACCGACAACGGCGCGCGCTCAGACATCCCCGCGTGGGTCGATCAAACCGGCAATGAATTGATCGAGTCGAGCGAAGAGGGCGGCGTTATGCGCTTCCTCGTCCGGAAGAAGTGACCTGAGTGCGCTACGGCTTCGCCATTGACCAGCGCACGTGCATCGGTTGTCACGCCTGCACGGTCGCCTGTAAGACCGAACACGACATCCCTGTCGGGCAATTTCGCACCTGGGTCAAATACGTGGACAAGGGCGAGTACCCGAATACCACCCGGGAGATGGGCGTCATGCGGTGCAACCACTGCACCGACGCACCTTGCGTGAAGGGATGCCCCACCAATGCTCTGTTCATTCGCGATGACGGCATCGTCGACTTCGACAACGAGTTGTGCATCGGCTGCAAGATGTGCATGCAAGCTTGTCCCTACGACGCCATCTACATCGATGCGAATACCAACACGGCTGCGAAGTGCAACTTCTGCGCCCATCGCATCGACCAGGGGCTCGAGCCGGCCTGCGTGCAGGTTTGCCCGACTGAGTCCATCTGGATGGGTGACATCGACGATCCCAGCAGTGGCATCAGCAAGTTCCTAAGTATCGAACCTGTCAACGTCCGCACCCCAGAGCAGGGAACGCGGCCGAACACTTATTACGTCGGGGCCGATTCAACCGTGCTGGATCCGATGGCTGCGCCGGTCAGCGGCAGCTACCTGTGGGCCAACGCCGATCCGCTCCGGCTCGAGACAGCCGCGGAACTGCCCGGTGACCCCCTGAGCAACGCCCGGCTCACGTTGAATACCGCTCATCCACGCCCCTGGGGCTGGAAGGTTTGGACGTACCTGTGGACCAAGTCCATTGCGGCTGGATCCCTAGCGCTCGCCGGTCTGATGGTGCTTATGCTCGGCGATACCAGTGCGCTGGTGAGCACTGTTGCACCGTTCTTGACCGAAGCGTTCCTGGTGATCACCGCAGTCCTGTTGATCTGGGATCTCAAGCAGCCCAAGCGCTTCATCTACCTGCTTGATCCCCGCAAGATCAACAAGACATCCTGGTTGGCGATCGGCGGAATTTTCCTCGGGCTTGGTGCAGCCATCGGTGGAGTCTGGTTCCTCATCGGTGCCGCAGACCTACTCGGTATCGCCGACTTCACCAGTTGGCTCACCTGGTTGGCCTGGCCGGCGATCCCGGCGGGTGCGATGGTCGCCGGTTACACGGCCTTCCTGTTCGGCCAGGCCGAAGGTCGAGACCTATGGCAATCACCCGTGCTGTTCTGGCACCTGTTGGCGCAGGCCGCGATGGTGGGGTCTGGAGCGCTACTGGTCATCGGTGCGGTTATCGGAACCGACGCCGCGACCATGCAATGGCTTGCCTGGGCGCTGGTTGCCGGTGTTGGGGCGCATCTGCTGATCACCGCGGTTGAGTTCGGTGGCACGCACAGCACACGGAATGCGGAAATGGCAGCGCACGCCATCACACATGGCAGATACCGCCTTCAGTTCTGGGGAGGATCGGTGTTCCTGGCGATTGTCGGCGCCCTTGTCGCGCTGCCGACCGCTCTGGGAGGTGCCATCATTTTCGCAGCGATCGCCGGCCTAATCGTGCAACCGGCACTCATTTTGCACGAGCGGGTTTTCGTGATGGCCGCTCAAGACCCGCCCCTGTCCTGACCTACACCTGCCGACCGACATCGAGAACCAACGATCGAGAGGTAAGAATCGATGACCCCACGCGACCCAGAGGCCATGCAGCGGCCAGCCGCGACACCCGTTGGTCCCGATAATCCTGAGCACTTCGGGCTACGTATCCGCGAGACGGTGTCCAACTACCCACCGGTCGAGCAATGGGATGACGTTGTCATGTACGACGCCAAAGCCCATCCGCGCAAGGTGGAAAAGCACTACATGCTGGTGCCAACCACGTGCTTCAACTGCGAATCTGCCTGCGGGCTTCTGGCCTACGTGGACAAGGAGACCAAAGAGGTCGCGAAGATTGAGGGAAATCCCGCGCACCCAGGGTCGCGTGGCCGCAACTGCGCCAAGGGGCCGGCGACCATCAATCAAACATCGGATCCTGAGCGAATCCTGTACCCGATGAAGCGCGTGGGTAAGCGCGGCGAGGCCAAGTTCGAGCGAGTGTCGTGGGACGACGTACTCGACGACGTAGCCGGCCGTATCCGCAAGGCGATCGAGGAAGAGCGCCGCAACGAGGTCATGTACCACGTGGGTCGGCACGGAGAAGACGGCTTTATCGAGCGCGTCTTGCTCACCTGGGGAGTCGACGGAAACAACACCCACACCAATATCTGCTCCGCCGGTGCGCGGTTCGGCTACTCAGTGTGGGGTGGTTACGACCGTCCCTCGCCCGATCATGAGAACGCGAACGTCATCTTCCTCATCTCGGCGCACTTGGAGTCCGGGCACTACTTCAACCCGCATGCTCAGCGCATCATGGACGCGAAGGTCCGCGGAAATGCCAAGCTCGTGGTTCTCGATCCCCGCTTGTCGAACACCGCGTCGCATGCCGACGAGTGGGTGCCGGTCTGGCCGGGAAGTGAGGCTGCACTGCTGCTCGCGGTGGCGTCGTACTTGATGCGAACCGATCAAGTGGACTGGGACTACATGCATCGTTGGGTCAATTGGAAGACCTACATGCGCGAGTTGCACCCGGATCGCTCGGCCGAGGACTTCGAGGTTTTCAAGCAAACGCTGACCGAGGACTACTCGCAGTACAGCTTCGAGTTCGCTGCTACCGAATGCCGGATACCGGTCGACCAGGTAGAGCGAGTAGCCAAGATCGTTGCGGGATGCGGCGGCAAGATGGCCGCGCATACCTGGCGTGCTGCGTCGGCTGGAAACCTTGGCGGCTGGACCGTCGCCCGAGCGTTGTTCTTCCTGACCGTCCTCACCGGCAGCGTCGGTAAGAAGGGTGGCACCAGCCCCAACGGGTGGAACAAGTTCATTCCACACGGCCCGACCATGCCGGGCGGCCATGACTCGTGGAACGAGTTGTTGTGGCCGAAGGAATTTCCGATGTCCACCAACGAGTTGTCCATTTTGTTGCCGCACTTCCTGATGGAGGGCCGGGGCAAGGTCGACACCTACTTCACCCGCGTCTATAACCCGGTTTGGACGAACCCCGATGGTTTCTCCTGGATCGAGGCGCTGTCCGATGAGGATCTCGTCGGTTGTCACGTTGCGATGACGCCTACCTGGAACGAGACTTCGGTCTGGGCCGATTACGTCCTGCCGTTCGGGCACAGCACCGAACGTCACGACACCCAGTCCTATGAGCAGTACGCCGGCAAGTGGCTGGGCTTCCGGCAGCCCGTTCGCCGCGTCGCGTTGGAGAAGATGGGTGAGAAGATCGGTGATACCCGCGACGCCAACCCCGGCGAAGTCTGGGAGGAGACCGAGTTCTGGATCGAACTCTCCTGGCGCATCGACCCCACCGGATCGCTTGGCATCCGCAAGTACTACGAAGCGCCCGGCCGACCGGGGGAGAAGGTCACCGTCGATGACTATTACGGCTGGATTTTCGACAACCAGGTTCCCGGTCTGCCGGAGAAGGCGGACAAGCTCGGGTTGACGCCGCTGGAGTACATGCGCAAGTACGGCGCGGTCGAGATTGCCAACGGCCTCTACCGGCAAGACGAGCGACCGCTCACCGAAGCCGAACTCGACGGTGCGGAAGCCGACGAAGAAGGTGTGCTTCGCAAGCCCTACACCCCCGAAACACAAAAGCCGCTGGTCGGTGAGCCAGGGTCGGTGGGTGTGCAACTCGAAGATGGATCGAAGGTTGCCGGTTGGCTGACCCCCTCGCGCAAACTCGAGTTGTTCTCGCCCTCGATGGATTCCTTCGGATGGCGTGAGTACGCAACCCCGTGCTACATCACCTCGCACGTCTCGCACCACGAACTCGATGAGTCGCGAGGTGAGATGGTGCTGGTGCCGACCTTCCGGTTGCCGACGTTGATCCACACCCGTTCGGGGAATGCCAAGTACCTGAACGAGATCTCGAATAAGCACCCGATGTGGATGAATCCGATCGACGCGGGCCGGTTGGGCCTAGATACCGGTGACATGGTGCGCGTTACGACTGAGATCGGATACTTCGTGGCACGCATCTGGGCCACCGAAGGCATTCGTCCGGGCGTGAGTGCGCTCTCGCACCACATGGGACGTTGGCGCACCACCGACGATGCCGGTAGCCGCTGGGTCACCGGCAAGGTGAATGTCGGCAAGCTCGAGGACGGGCGTTGGCGGCTGCGCTACGTCGAAGGCATCAAACCGTTCGTGAGCGAGGACTCCGATTCGGCGCGCATCAACTGGGAGGACCCCGGCGTGCACCAGAACCTGGCGTTCGCTGTTCACCCGGACACCTGGTCCGGAATGCACTGCTGGCATCAGAAGGTCCGGATCGAACGGGCGCACGATGAGGACAAGTACGGAGATGTCGTCGTCGATACCGACAAGTCCCGCGAGGTCTACCGCGAATGGATGGCCAAGACCCGACCCGGCCCGAACGCCGAAGGCCTGCGTCGTCCGCTGTTCATGATGCGCAACGTCATGCCGCAGGTGCGCGCCTACTACACCGACAACCAGGCCTAGCCCTTCCCTCTGCCCGTTCCTGCGTCGCACGTGGCCGCCGACACGCCGTTCGCCCGCCCCACGCCTGACGCAGGAACGAGGGGGTTGGCATGCTTTGCGCGTGCTCGAGCCGCTGTGGTCCCCTGGAAGTGATCGCGGTGCGGCTATGCGTCGTTGGCTCGCAGCGGCGGGGGTAGACAACTACCGCGACGCCCACCAGCGCAGTATCGAAGATCCTGCCCGCTGGTGGTCGTGGGCCTGGGACGAATGCGGGATCGTAGGTTCGCGGGGCGATGTCGTGATCGACGGCGGTGCTATTGGACGTGCTCGCTTCTTCCCCGACGCCCAACTCAACGTGGTGGACACGTTACTTACTGGGCCTACCGGCGAAACCGGCGATGAGGTCCTGCTCGGGGTGGATGAATCGGGTTCGCGACGGTCATGGACACGGAATCGATTGCGCGAAGAGGTCGCTGCAGTTGCCGAGGCGATGCGTGCGGCAGGACTCAAACCTGGTGACCGAGTGGCGGCGTGGACACCGAACGTCCCTGAAACGCTCATCTGGGCACTGGGAGCCCTTTCCATCGGAGCCGTTGTGTCGACGGCATCAACGGACTTTGCCGCGCAAGGGGTCCTGGATCGTTTCGGTCAAATCGAACCCGTGCTGTTACTCGTGGCTGGCGAGTACACCTACGGGGGGAAGAACTTCGACTTGCGTGGTGAGGTGAGCGTGGCGCTGGCGGAGTTGCCCTCCGTTCGTCAGGTGGTGGTGCTCGGTGAACCGTCTGCGGATTGGACCACCTCGGCGTTGTCTTGGGAAGCGTGGTTGCGGCCATCGCGCGGCGCTGAGTTGGTGACGACTTCGCTGCCATTCGACCACCCCGGATTCATCCTGTTCTCCAGTGGAACCACGGGAGCACCGAAGTGCATCGTGCACAGTGCGGCAGGCGTACTGCTCAAGGATCTCGCCGAACAGCGCGTGCACTTGGACATTCGTGCCGGGGATCGGGTCTGTTACTTCACCACCTGCGGCTGGATGATGTGGAACTGGCTCGTCATGGCTTTGGGCACGGGAGCCACGGTGGTGCTCTACGACGGTCAGCCGATGTACCCCGACCCCGACCGCCTGCTGCAACTCGTTGTTGACGAAGGTCTGACCTTTCTCGGTGTTTCCGCCAAGTACATCGAATCGCTACGAGAACAGGGCATCTCGCGTAATAGGGGTGCGATGCCGAGCCTTCGAACAATCGCTAGCACCGGCTCGCCACTGGCCGCCGAATTGTTCGAGTACGTCTACACATCGATCGATCCGACCGTTCACCTTGCCTCGATCTCCGGGGGAACGGATATTTGCGGATGCTTTGTACTCGGGGTACCCACCGAGCCGATCTATGCCGGACAAATTCAAGGGCCGGCCTTGGGAATGGACGTTCGGGTGTTTGACGACGAGGGGCAACCGGCGAACAACGGAATGCGCGGTGAACTCGTCTGTTGCACCCCGTTCCCCTCACAACCGCTCGGTTTTTGGGGAGATGACGGAAGACGCTTGCATGACTCGTATTTCGCTCGCTTCCCCGGAGTGTGGGCGCATGGTGATTTCATCTCGCGGACTGCCCAAGGTGGTTTCGTTATCCATGGTCGGTCCGACGCCACGTTGAACGCCCAGGGGGTTCGCATCGGCACCGCTGAGATCTATCGAATCGTGGACGCCTTGGATTTCGTGAGCGAATCGATCGTTGTTGGACAGCGCCTGGGACTCGACACCCGAATCGTGCTGTTCGTGGTGACGCGCCAGGGCGTAGACCTGACCGATGAAATGCGTAGCGAGATAGCTCGGGCCTTGCGCCAACAGGCGAGCCCACGGCACGTACCGGCGGAGATCGTGCAGGTGCCGGCGGTGCCCCGGACGCTTACCGGCAAACTCGCCGAACTTGCCGTGACCGACATCGTGAACGGTGATCCGGTCCGCAACACCAGCGGTCTGGCCAACGTAGGAGATCTTGAGGCGTTCGAAGTGTGGGCGCGAAGCCTCTAGCGATGCAGATCCGCCGGCGGGGCAGTGGTGCCGCGCACAACGAGCTCCGGTTCAAGAACGATGGAACGGCCTTTGATCTTTTTGCCGTCCATGCGGTCGAAGAGGCGCTCAGCGGCCAGCGCTCCCATGGTGTTGAGCGGCTGGGAAATGGTCGTCAAGCTGATGCTGCGCAGGGCTCCGATAGTGACACCGTCGTAGCCGATGATCGATACGTCGTCGGGGACGGAAAGGCCATGTTCCAGGCAAGCGGACATAACCCCGAGCGCTGAAATATCGTTGCTGGCGAAGATGGCGGTAGGAGTCTTTGAGGTACTGAGCAACTCCCGCGTTGCACGTAACCCACCCTCGTTGGTCAAGTCCCCCGAGTAGACGCTGATCTCCGCCTCGAGACCAGCGGCCGTCATCTCCTCTCGGTAAATACGCTCGCGAACGACCGAGGGTTCCAAAGATCCGCCGGAAATGTGTGCGATCGCCGTGTGGCCGAGGTCGAAGAGGTGACGCATGGCCATTCGGGCGCCGGCTTCGTCGTCGGATGTGACTGAATCGATTCCCGGACCGTTGATGCCCCGTAAAGTCAGGACCACGGTGGGCACATCGGAGGCCAGCGAACGAATAGTGGATCCCGACATACGGTGAGAAATCAAAATCAATCCCTCGACTTGAAACTCCAGCAACTTGGTAAGTTCGCCGAACTCAACGAGCGGATCACGCTCACCGGATACCAACATCGTGTTGTAGCCCCGTTCACGAATAACAGCATGGGCACCGCTGAGCATCTGCGGGAAAATCGGGTTATCGATTTCGGCCATGTTGATGCCGATAGTCCGGCTCCTGCGGTCCGCCAGGCTGCGCGCGGTGGCATTGGGTCGGTACCCCAGTTCTGCTGCAGCCCGTTCGATCGATTCACGACTGGCATCACTGACCTTCGAAGAGCCGCGTAAGGCCAAGGACACCAATGATTTCGATACCCCGGCGCGAGCCGCGACATCGTGGATCGTTGGCTTCTTGTCACTCATCTCGGACGTCTCGCACGGTTATGGTGCCGCCGTCGCGAACGGCGATTTCGCATGCGATCGCTGCGCGAAGCGATTCCGTGGCGGCCTCCGGTGGACAAGGATTGTCAGCTCCCAAGACCAGATCCACGAAGGAACGGGTCTCCGATCTGAATGCAGTGCGGAACCTGTCGATGAATCCGGTGTAGGGGTCTTGATCGATCAGAACCCCAGGATCGTCGAGGATATGTAGCGGTGTGCGCGGGTTTATCCCGGCGCTGATGGCGTCCTTGCTGCCAAAGACCTCCAAGCGAACATCGTGACCGCGAGCATCGTGTCGTGATCCGCAGATCGATGCCAAGACGCCGGATTCGGTACGGGTGACGATGCGGGTCGTGTCAAAATCTTCGAACTCGGCGTAAGGGCCCTCACCCCTGATTTGTGCTGTTGCTTGCACGGTTTCGATAGGTGAGTCGGTAAGCCAGGCGATGAGGTCGAGGTCGTGAACGTGCAGATCGCGGAAAATTCCGCCACTTCCGGGTAGGAAGAACCGATCGGGGGGAGTGTGGTCGCGCGAGGTGAGCGAAATGTCGTAAAGGGTGCCGAGTTCGCCTCTTTCGATGGCCAAATGCGCCTGTTTTATCGCCGGGTCGAAGCGACGCTGGAAACCGATTTGCAGTGGTGCGCCGCTCGCTGTTGCCAAGGAACAGATGTGTTCGGTCTCCCGGAGCGTCAGCGCGATCGGCTTCTCGCACAGCATCGGTACGCCGCGCCGCAGCAAGGTCTGAAGCAGGTCCGCGTGCGCATCGGTGGCCAGAGCCATCACGTAGGCATCGGCGTCAGTGGTGGCAACCTCACCCCAGGGAAGTGAGCGGGCACCTAGATCGGCCGCTAGTTTTTCGGCGCGCTGCGAACTGCGGTTGGCAATGAGAAGTTCGGTTACCCGCCCGTCAGCTGCGAGGTCTTCGGCGCGGATGCCGCCCATCCGACCAGCGCCGATGACCACTACTCGCATAATGCGCACCTCGATTGTCTGCTTGCCTGTTGGTCGCTAAGTGTGACACGATCAGCCGGTATTTTGGAGCGTTCCAAGGAGAGGGCAGGATGAGCCCCGAAAATCAAGATTCTCCCGCGGTGATCACCGTTGGGAGGGTAAGCGTCGACCTCTATGCACAAGAGGTGAACGCGGCCTTCGGTGATCCACAGACGTTCCGCAAGTCCGTGGGCGGTAGCCCGACCAATGTGGCCGTTGCGGTGGCTCAGTACGGGCATTCGGCCGCTGTTGTCACCAAAGTCGGCACCGATGCCCTCGGTGACTACGTCATTAACCGACTCGGCGAATGGGGAGTGGACACGCGGTTCGTCGGGCGCGACCCAGCTGCGCTCACGCCGGTGGTACTCGCCGCGCTCGCCCCGCCTGAGGATCCGCAAATCATCTTCTACCGCGGCGCGGCCGCTCCTGACACCACATGTCTGCCCGATGACGTTCCCCTCGAGGCAATCCGCGGCTGCCAGGTTTTCTGGATGAGCGTTGGAGCGTTGGCGCAAGGCAGCACCGCGCAGGCGTCCTTCGAGTGGCTATCCGCGCGCGGGCGCAGCCAGGGGCAAGAAACGGTCTTGGATCTCGATTACCGACCGTCCATGTGGCCGAACATTGAAACGGCCCGAGCAGCTGCTCAGCGAGCCATCGCCAACAGCTCCGTCGTTGTTGGCAATCGGGCCGAGTGTGAGATGGCGTTGGGAATCGACGAGCCTGATGAAGTAGTCGACAGACTGCTCGCCGATGGCGTGCGGCTCGCGATCGTCAAGCTCGGTGGTGGGGGAGTGCTCCTTGCTGATGCAAACGAGCGTGTCCACGTCGCTCCTTTGGATATCGATGTCCTGTGCGGCCTCGGTGCCGGTGATGCCTTCGGCGGAGCGCTCGTGCACGGACTCATCGAAGGCTGGAGCCTGGAGAAGATCGGGCGGTTCGCCAATGGCGCAGGGGCCTACGTGGCGACCCAACTCACGTGTGCGGACGCCATGCCCAGTACGGACATCGTCGAAGACATCATTGCCCGAGGAGGTACCCGGTGAGCGGGATCGATAAGAAGGCCTACGGCGAAATAATCGAGGCGAGGGTTCGGGCTCCCGAATCGCTGCGCACGGCGCTGACTTCCCGCCGCCGCAGAGAACTCGTCGGTTCCGATGGCAACTTGTTGATTGTTGCGGTGGATCACACCGCGCGCGGAATGCTCGCAGCCGGCTCGGACCCCTTGGCCGTTGCCGACCGCTACACACTGCTTGATCGGGTGGTGCGTGCACTCCAGGTGCCTGGCGTCGACGGCGTGATGGCTAGCGCTGACATTTTGGAGGAATTGGCATTCCTCGGGGCCTTAGATGATGTCTTGGCAATCGGAACGATGAACCGCGGCGGAATTATCGGGGCCCAATGGGAACTCGACGACCGGCTCACCGCTTACGACCCCGACCACATCGAGGAATACGGTCTCGACGGGGGCAAGACCTTGGTGCGGATCGAGGACACCGACGCCGGCGTAGCCCGTACGTTGGAAATGGTTGCGGCCCTGTCCACGGAGATGGCGGACCGCAAGATCATGAACATGATCGAGCCGCTGCCGTATCTGATCGATGAAAATGGCCGGGCTCGGTTGGATTCATCCGTCGAACGGCTGATCAAGGTCGTGGCTATCGCGTCCGGACTCGGTTCATGCTCCGCCTACACCTGGTTGAAACTCCCCGCTTCTCCCCGGATGGCCGAGGTTGCTGGAGCGACCACGATGCCCATCGTGATGCTCGGAGGCGATCCTGGTGCTGATGCCGCGCGCACCTTCGCGGGGTGGCAGGCTGCCATGGCCGAGCCGAACGTCCGGGGCTTGGTTGCCGGGCGAGCGCTGGTGTATCCAGAAGATGGCAATGTGGAGAAGGCCGTTGCAGCGGCTGCGCAGATCGTCCATCCGAGTGAAGGGAATTAGCGCAATGGGTAACGAATCCTCATGGTTCATCCCCGCCGGCACTGCCGCTCAAGGCCGTGCCGACCTGCGGATCACGCCGGAGTCCGCCGGCTGGACCTACTGCGGGCAGTACGTGTTCACCCTTAGTGCCGGAGATCCTGCTTCCTTTGCTATGGAAGGCGAAGAGGGTGTCTTGGTTTCGCTGTCGGCTCGGGACTTCGTCGTCGTTGTCAATGGCGAGCGCTTCGAGATGCGTGGGCGCGAGGGAGTCTTCGCGGGGGTTTCGGACTGGCTATATCTGCCGGTCGGTTCCCAGGTGAGCATCGAAGGTGATTCCGGTGAAGTGGCCATTGTCACCGCGCGCGCTTCGCAAACTTTCCCAGTGCATTACGGCAGCGCCGAATCGGTGCCGGTGGAGGTGCGCGGCGCAGGGCGATCGACTCGCCAGGTGAACAACTACGCCACCCCAACGTCATTCACGCAAGCCGACAAAATCAACGTTTGCGAGGTGCTTACCCCGGGCGGTAACTGGTCATCCTGGCCGCCGCACCGGCACGATGGCATCGGTGATTGCGTCACGAATAACGAAGAGATCTATTACTTCCGCATCGGCCGCGAAGATCGTCCACACGGCGATCCGACCGGAAGCGGGCTGTTCCGGCTCTACACGGTCGATGGGCGGCACGACGAAACGCTCACGATTACCGATGGCGATACCTACTTGGTTCCCGAGGGGTATCACGGACCAACTGTTGCGAACCCCGAATACCCCATGTACTTCCTCAACGTGCTTGCTGGACCAGGGGAAGATCGCACGATGGCGTTTTGTGACGATCCCGACCAGCACTGGATTCGTGAGTCGTGGGAGAACCAAGAACAAGATCCGCGGCTGCCCATGACGTCCGCCGCCGGCCGAGTGAAGTGATCGGGGAATGAACATGAAGAAGAACGTCGGTGTTGCCGTGCTCGGATTGGGCTGGATGGGGCAAGCGCATAGTCGCTCCATGCTGCGTATTCCTTCGCTGTTCCCCGAACGCGCAGTGAGTCCGTCCTTGGTGGTGTGTGCCGATACCGAGGAGAGCCGACGGGTACGCGCTGTAGAGGACTTCGGTTTCCAGCGCGCAACCGACGACTGGCGCGAGGCGATCGCGGCCGATGACGTCGATGCCGTGTGGGTCACCGCCCCCAACATGCTGCACCTGCCGATGATCGAGGCCGCGACAGCCGCGGGTAAGGCGGTCTTCAGCGAGAAGCCGATCGGTGGCAAGCCGGAACATGCAGTGCAGGCGTACCAATTGGCGCAGGCAGCGAACGTCGCCACGGGGGTTGGCTACAACTATCTGTGGGCGCCCCTGGTGATGCACGCGAAGTCGGTCATCGACTCCGGTGAACTCGGTGAGATCACGCACTACCGGGGTCGCTTCTTGTCGATGTACGGAAGCGATGAACTCGGGCTACTCACCTGGCGCTTCTTCCTGGAACAAGCTGGCTACGGAGTCACCAGTGACATCCTGAGCCACTCGGTTTCCCTCGCGCAGTACCTCGTGGGGCCTATCACCGAGGTGACCGGGATGCGCAACACCACCATCACCCACCGCCCGATCGCTCAGCCCGGCGCCGGCCACTACGGACGCGGCAAGCCCGACGATCCCAAGGGCGAAGTGGAGAACGAAGACTTCGCCTCGATGCTGTGTACGTTCGCGAATGGCGCGACCGGCACCTTCGAGTCCTCGCGCACCATGGTCGGCCCCGAGAGCCAGAACGCCTTCGAGGTGTACGGCACCAAGGGAGCGATGGCCTGGAACTTCGAGACGATGAACGAACTTCGCTACTACCGGCTCACCGACGACCCGAGTTCGGGCTTCACCACCATCTATGGTGGAGATCGCTTCCCCTTCCATGGTGCGTTCGTGCCGGGGCAGGCGAACTCGATCGGCTTCGAGGACCTGGTGGCGATCGAGGATCACGTGTTCTTGGAGTCCCTTGCCGGTGGCGATCGGTTCAGCCCCGGGTTCCGGGAAGCCGTCGATGTGGTGAGCGTGCAGCAAGCGCTCATCGATTCCTGGACGTCGCGGCGCTGGGAGCCCGTGGTCGACCTCGCCCCCTAGATCAGTTCTTCCCACCCTTCTGGCAGCCCGGTCCAGCGTGTAACGGGCCGTAACGAGTTCATAACGCATCGCCGTAAGGCCTTCCCAACTGCTTTGTGAGGTACAACACTTGCCTCACATTGGAGCGTTCCAATCCGCCTCCGGTCGAACGAGGATTCCGACCTTCGGGCTCCTTGTAGGTAGCGGTAGGGCGCTGTGATTCGACGACGCGTCCTCGAGGCGCCTGGGAGGTCATTCATGAAGGTTGGCAAGCTCGCCATCGCCGCGGTCGCGGCGTCGGCACTTGTGTTGGCGGGGTGCTCAAGCTCCGACAGCGGCGATAGCGCGGCAGAGTCCACAGACGACGCCGCAACAAGCGAGGACTCCGGTAGCGGAGAAAACTCGCAGTACAAGATCTGCATGGTCACCCACGGTGACGGCGGCGGCTTCTGGTCGGTTGCCAAGGCCGGTGCGGACAAGGCCGCTGCGGATCTCGGAGTGGACTTCTCCTACCAGGAGACCACCAACGACGCCCAGCTGCAGGCGCAGCTCATCGAAGGTGACGTGTCTGCGGGATGCCAGGGCATCGCTGTCTCGGCACCGAACCCTGATGCCATTGCGGGAGCCCTGCAGATCGCTGAGGACGCTGGCGTTTCCATCGTCACCATGAACTCCGGCAGTGCGGTCTTCAAGGACCTCGGTGCCTTCACCCACGTGGGCCAGGATGAGTTCATCGCGGGTCAGGAAGCCGGCATCAAGTTCCAAGAGGCTGGCTTGACCAAGGTGCTCTGCCCGATCCAGGAGCAGAACAACATCGGTCTGCAGGAGCGCTGCGACGGTGCTGCTGACACCTTCGGCAACGTGGAGAACCTGCAGCTCTCGGCTGGTCTGGCTGACCTCGCTCAGAGCCAGGCTGAGATCCAAGCGGCCCTCGAGGCTGACCCGGAGATCGACGGCATCTTCGCTCTGAACGCTGATATCGCCACTGCGGCAGCGCAGCCGGCGGCAGAGGCCGTGGGTCGTGACATCACGATCGGCACCGTCGACCTTTCTGGTGATGCGGTTCAGGCAATCGCCGATGGCGAACTTGCGTTCGCGATCGACCAGCAGCAGTACGCACAGGGCTACATGTCCGTTGTGCTGCTGTACCTGAACCTCTTGAACGGCCATGAGCTCGGTGGTGGACAGCCGATGTACACCGGCCCGGGCTTCGTTGTTCAGGAGAACGCGGAGTTGGTCCAGGAGCTGGCAGCCAACGGCACGCGCTAGTGAGCAAGTCGGGGGGTGGGACTTCAGGTCCCACCCCCCGACGTCACTCTCAGTCTGAGGTGGGTTCAGCGGAATCCACGCAAGCCCCGCAAAACCTCGCTACCTTTCTCAAGAAAGACCCGAAAGCAATCAGGGGAAAAAATGTCGACTACCACGGCGGTTGATGACCGCGTAGCAACGACTAGTTCGATTACCCGGATCATGCGCCGACCGGAAATTGGTGCGGCGATGGGTGCTCTCGTCGTCTATATCTTCTTCGCATTCGTCGATCAGACCGGGACTTTCTTCTCGCTCGACGGCACTGCTCGCTGGACCGACGTCGCATCGACCTACGGGATCATCGCTGTGGCCGTCGCGATGCTGATGATCGGCGGCGAGTTTGACCTCTCCTCGGGGGTGATGATCGGCTCCTCTGGCCTGTTCGCCGGGTTGCTGATCACCGAGTACAACATCGGCGTCTGGCCGGCGATCTTGTTGACCTTTGTCTTCGCGGCAGGCGTCGGCTTCACCAACGGCTGGCTCGTGGTGACTACCGGCCTCCCGTCGTTCATCGTCACGCTCGCGATGTTCTTCTCACTTCGGGGTATCAATCTCGGCGTAACCAAAGTCCTCACCGACACAGTCCGCGTTGCGGGTGTCGATGAGGGTGCTGATGGTGGTGTCCGGCCTGGTTTTGCCAGCGCTGAAACTGTGTTCGCGTCGACACTGACTCAGTACAACTTCCGCATCGCGGTTGTGTGGTGGATCGTCCTCACCATCATCGCGACGCTGGTGCTCACCCGCACCAAGTTCGGCAACTGGATCTACGCGGTTGGCGGCGACCAGAATGCAGCACGCAACACGGGTGTTCCGGTGCGCCGAACCAAGATCATCTTGTTCATGTACGTGTCGATGTCTTCCTGCTTGGTCGGAATCATCAGTCTGACGCGACTGAAGTCCATGCAGGCAGGACAGGGCGTGACTCAGGAGTTCATCTTCATCATCGCTGCCGTGGTGGGTGGCTGTCTGCTCACCGGTGGTTACGGCTCCGCAATCGGTGGAACTATCGGTGCAGCCATCATCGGTATGGCCTTCATCGGAATTGCCTATGCGCAGTGGAACACCGACTGGACGTGGCTGTTCCTCGGCTTGATTCTGTTTGCCGCCGTGTTCACCAACTCCCTCATCCGCCGACGCTTCCAAGGAGCCCGAAGATGACCGAGACCAGCACGAACGAATCAGCCGCACTCGCTCTGGAGAACGTGGGCAAGCGATTTGGAAGCGTCATCGCGCTGCAAGACGTCTCAATGCGGGTTCCAAGGCAGCAGGTCACCTGCGTTCTGGGTGACAACGGCGCGGGTAAGTCCACGCTCATCAAGATCCTCAGTGGGGTACACACACCTACCGAGGGGCAGATGTACGTAGACGGTGAACCAACTACCTTCAACTCCCCCCGTGAAGCCTTGGATAACGGGATCGCAACCGTCTATCAGGATCTGGCCACTGTTCCGCTGATGGCTGTCTGGCGAAACTTCTACCTCGGAAACGAGCCCACTAAAGGATTCTGGCCGTTCCGGGGCCTGCGCACCAAGTACGCAAAAGAGTCGTGCAAGTCTGAGTTGGCGCAGATGGGTATTGATATCCGCGATCCTGACCAGCCTGTCGGCACGCTCTCCGGCGGTGAGCGGCAGGCAGTATCGATCGCACGCGCCATTCACTTCGGTGCGAACGTACTCATTCTCGATGAGCCGACGAGTGCCCTGGGTGTCAAGCAATCCGGTGTGGTGCTCAAGCACATCCGAACAGCGGCGGAATCAGGAATCTCGGTCGTATTCATTACGCACAATCCTCACCATGCCTACCTTGTTGGTGACAACTTCTACTTGTTGAACCGTGGTCGCATGTTGGCCGAGTACACCAAGGAAACGGTGTCACGTGAGGAGTTGGTCAAGGCGATGGCCGGTGGCGCGGAGCTAGACGCACTGGCGCACGAACTCGGCGCGGAAGGCTAAGCACACAGGCGCATCCAGCGCTGCATTTCGACGGGGTCGCCCTTAGGGTTGGCCCCGTCGTTCTTTAGGAAGGGAATCCTGCGTGAGTGTTCGTATCGGAGTGCTGGGTGTGGGCCGCATCGGCAAGATGCACGCAGAGATCATCGCCTCGGAAGTTCCGGACGCGGAACTGGCCGGTGTCTTCGATGTGTACGAACCCGCTGCCGAAGCGGTCGCTGAGCAATTGCGCGTTCCGGTGATGAGTGTCGAGGAAATGTTCGCCTCGCCAGATGTGGATGCGGTTGCCGTGTGTTCGAGTACCGACACTCATGTGGACCTGATCGAAAGAGCGGCGGCGGCGGGCAAGGCGATCTTCTGCGAGAAGCCGGTGAGCCTTGATCTGGACGAAGTGGAGCGAGCCCTCGTTGCCGTTGAACGCGCGGGTGTGCCGTTCATGGTCGGCTTCAACCGACGTTTCGACCCCACACATGCTGCCGTTCAGCAGGCTGTGGCCGAGGGACAGATCGGTGATGTGCATCTCGCGCGTATTTCCAGTAGAGACCCAGCTCCGCCGCCAATCGAGTACATCAAGGTCAGTGGTGGGATTTTCGTCGACATGATGATCCACGATTTCGACATGGCCCGCTTTGTTGTCGGCTCACCTGTGGTGCAGGTCTACGCGACAGGTGCAGTGCGAATCGATCCGGCAATCGGAGACGCCGGCGATCTTGACACAGCGGTAGTCACGATGACTCACGCTGATGGAACCATCACCACGATCGACAATTCCCGGCAGGCGGTCTATGGATACGACCAGCGCCTTGAAGTACTCGGCTCCACTGGAATGGCGGTTTCGGAGAATCCGATGAAGGACTCCGCCATGGTCTATTCCGCCGAAGAACGCCGCGGAAGTGTCCTCCCGTACTTCTTTCTTGATCGTTACACCGACAGTTACCGCCGAGAGTGGGATGCCTTCGTGCGCTACGTGCGAGACGGTGGTGCATCACCGGTGAGCGGAGTCGATGGGCGGGCACCGGTTGCTATCGGCATCGCCGCATGGGAGTCCTACCGCACCGGCGTTCCGGTGGCTGTCGACCGAGGCTGACATGGCATCGCGCTTCGATATCGGATCCTCCGTGCGTCAAGCGTGGTCCGAACAGCAGGACGCGCGGCGCTGGTTCATCGCTGCGTTACCGGCGGCTGGGCTGATCATCGGCTTTGCGCTCGCCGAAGCGGGAATGCCGCGAACGTGGGCAGGTGTGGTGCTTGTTGCTTTCGGTGTCGTGGCGGCTGTGTTGATGGGTAAGCGGGGTTGGCCGTGGCGGGTGCCGGTGGCAGGAGTGGTCTACGCCGCAGCCTTCGCCTTGGCGCACCCTTTCGCACTCATCGTCGGCACGTGGCCAGCTGTGGTGATCGGCGCGATCATCTCCGGCGCCGCGACCTACGAGGTCACCCCGCCGCGTCGCTAGAACTACGGCAACCAGGTGACCCGGCTGCTGGCCACACCGAACACACCGGAGACGATTCCCAGTGTGCCCGCCGCGGTCATCTCGGCCAAAGTCGAACTGGAGTTCTGAATCTGCTGGGCCTGGTAGCGGGCGTTGGCGGCAATGGCGTCGTTGGTGGTGGCGCTAGCTGGCAACGGCCGAACGGCTGGCGCAATGGCTTCCACGACGCTGTCGATGGACGGCGGTGGCAGTTCGCCGGTTTTGACGCTGTCTTCGGTGGCGATGACAGCACCACATTCGGTGTGGCCAATAACAGCGATCAGTGAAACACCGAGCACCGCGGCGGCAAACTCCAAGCTGCCAAGGCCAACGGATTCGATCGAGTTGCCGGCATTGCGGACGACGAACAGGTTGCCCGGTGCCATATCGAACATTGCATCGGGAACGGTTCGCGAATCCGAGCAGGTGACGATTGCCGCGAAGGGTTCTTGACCCTTGCCGGGAGTGCTTCCCAGTGGGGAGTAGTTGCGCTGCACGGTGCGTCCATTTGCAGCACGCGTGTTGCCACGCTCGAGTCGCCGTAGGGCTGTTGCGGGGGAGACCGATGCGGAACTCAGCGCCGTGGAGGCCCCTCCGAGAGAGAAGGCGGCGAGAGCGGCCACTGAAGCGCCCCACACGAGAAATGACCGGCGATTCACGTTCATGTGCACATCTCCCTAGTTGCAGCGACGCATCCGGCTGGAGGCGCGGGTAGATCGTCTGCAGCGGGATAGCCGCGGTCAAGGCGAACTCCCCGTGTGGCGCGCAATTGACGGGTTACCCCCGTGCTTTGACCGACTAGTCGCTAGGAAGTGGAAAGGGGGATCGGGCCAGGAGCCAGACGCTCCTCGATGACAGCATTGCCATCGGTACGTACCCGGTAAGCGGCAGCATCGGAGTCGGGCAGGTCGGTCACAACCTCGACCGGCTCGGTTCCTTGATAAACGATTGCCACCCGATCATCGGTGGCGTAGGACATCGGCAGCACGCCAGTGCCCACGAGTTCTTGCAGCAGGGGTCGGCGTTGCTCTTCGCTGTCGTAGTGGACACCGTTTCCATAAGGCAAGAAGCCAAGTGCATCGGTGACAGGCGCGAGGTCCTTGCCGAAGGAGTCGGTGGGGCCACCCACGTGCCAACAAATAGAACCAGCGCTCACTCCGCCCAGGACAGTGCCGGATTCCCAGGCGGTGCGTAGCGCGGTGTCCACCCCGTGCAGTCGCCACAGCGCGAGCAGGTTCGCCACGCTGCCACCCCCGACCCAGATGACGTCGGCCTTGTCTATTGCTTCGTCGACCGGTCGGTTGGGCTGGGGGAAGAGCGCGAGGTGGTCGACATCGCAGTCGGTGTCAGCGAGTGCGGAGTACATCGCGGCGAGGTACTGCGGGTCGTCACCGGATGCGGTGAGAATGAACAGCACACGTGGGCGATCGGTATCGGAGAGCTCCAAAGCCCGCTGGAAGATGCGACCGGGGCGCATGACGCCCCACAGGCCGGTTCCGACGAAGCCTCCGCTGCTGGCGACGATGTTTCTGCTCACGCGGAGGTGTCCACTTTCCTCGGTGAAACCGCACAACCGACCATGCCCTTGAGTCGGATGTGCAGTGCCCAGGCCATAACGACGACGGAGGCAATGGCCAAGAACGGCTGGATGGGAGCGAACCAACTGATCGCCCCGGAGGTACCCAGTGCGAGCAGAACGAGCTTGTTGCACACCGGGCAACCCACGGCGAAGAAGGCGAGCAGGCCACCGGCGGTCCCGATCTTCGCGGCAGTATCGATCTCCTCGTTGCCCGGTTCACGGACGTAGGTGGCGATCAACAGGCCACCGAGGATTCCGCTGATGATCACCACGGGGAAAGACCACCAGGTGACTTCGATGTCCCTACCGAAAATTGGATTGGGTATTACGGCCGTAGGCAGTGCCACAAGGGCGGCGACGATGACTCCGGATACGCCGGCGGTCGCCCACCGACGAGCCGACCACAAGCGCAGGGCCTTCAAACTAGACACCGGAAGAATATACCCCACCGGGTATACGTCGCGTTGCCGGATCCACCATTTCACCGCAGCCGAATAATGAGGACTCCGGCGTAGAATGACGCAAGCGCCTGCTGGCAGGAAGGCTGTCGGCGCGCGGATACGTCAA
>ERZ891134.174-NODE-174-length-58024-cov-8.357950_pt1 | contig 58024 bp, 53 predicted proteins | sample MGYA00520888_ERZ891134 | MGnify/ENA primary metagenome ERZ891134 (study PRJEB32303, sample SAMEA104408692) | aquatic metagenome | biome: Brackish water; feature: Coastal; material: water | place: Baltic Sea | collected 2014-10-23 | depth 10 m ... | reverse complement strand
CGGATTAGATGGTTGGCAATTTATGCAACCTGATGGTTTAGAAATTAGAAACCAACTTTACGCTTTAATGGAGCAAATAAATGATGAGTTAATCCAATCAGCACAATCACCGTTAGTCGTTAGTATCGACCAATACTTCAATGTCAAAGGCATCGGACTAGTTGCGATTGGTTACGTGCAATGTGGCACCCTGAAAGTTCATGATGAATTACATATATTACCGGCCAAAGGTAATGGAAGTACAAAATCACTGCAAGTAATGGATGATGACGTACCTGAGGCTCGTTCAGGAGACCGAGTCGGAATCGCACTTAGAAATGCTAAGGAAGAATCTCTCAGTAATGGATCAATTATCGTCAAGCCGGCGCTAATGGATAAAAAAACCAATACTGATATCCCATTGTCGGTAATTGAACACAAGTCATCTAAGCTAAAATTATCTACTTCTCCGTTTCAAAAGCGCCAATTAGCCCAAGGTGACGTAATACATGTCAGCCTAGACTTGCAGTTTATTGTTGGAAGAATCAAATCAGTAGATGGAGATAATTTGATCGTTGAATGGGAATCTCCCCTCTATGTTAGGAGAGATAATCCTGAGCAAGCCATTATTTCTCAATTGGACTCAAAACCAAGAATTATCGGTTCGGCTGAATTGCATCAAAATCAATAATTCGGCCAAAATTAACCACCCGAAATAACGGGTTATATTGGAGTAAATTTGCGGTGGTTTGATAACCTAGACAATATGCTTTGATTATTGGGATGCACTCTTCTAGCCGCGTAGCATATTCATCAACTGAGTCAAATGATGTTAAAATCGACTCGTTATACCTTGATGGTGCCGTAGGAAAAGTAGTTGCAACTATCGATGAGAGAATGTTAAGTTTGGAAACCAGAACTGGACATGCATTGGACATAAAGTTACATTCAATTAACCGAGTACACCACCATCATACAAGATTAGTTCCCGGCTATTTTGCCGCCGCAGGACTGGCATTAATTTGGTCTAGTATCCGCATATTCTCTAGCCCAATGGTACAAGCGGCAACCATGCTTTCGGGTATTGGTTTGATGATTGGATGGGCAGTAACTCGAAAACCTACATTGACCATTGACACGGAAGTTGGTGATTGTCACGTGATTACTGGCAATGACTTTTCTTTACTAAAGGTAAACACAATTCTAATGAAACTACAACGTGGTTTTTCGCTCAGTGATGCTGTTGATGGATTAGAATTGCTTGAAGGTGACACGAGTTATCCACGAAATTCTTCACTTGAGCAACATGAAGTACCTGTTAGTGTGGTTGAAGTTAGTAGGCCCGAATCAATCGCTAGTTTTCTTTCGACCGACCTTGCTGAATCAGTAACAGCAGAGGCGGAACCGGGTTTTTCACTTGATGCAGAATTATTTGACTTTGATATGCCAGTACAATCAAGCCCAGAACCAGCACCATCTTGGTTGAATCAGCCTACTGGCCCACGAGCTCAACGTTCTCATGCTGGTGATGCGCTAGTCCAAAGAGGCATCAACAATGTGACCGATCGTAGGGAACGCCAAAGCAGAGAATCTATGCCGATGTTCAATGCTTTGAATGTAGATTTAACAACTGTGCCGACTCAACAAAATAATGCCGTGGCAAATCGTGGCATTCTACCTCAAAGCGATAATTACAATTTGGAAGCTGGTCCTGCACCTATGCCGGAACTTTTACCAAGTTTTTGGAACCGAGATGGTTATCACAACCCCAATGAGCAAAGTCATGATATTCATGAAGACGGATTCTCTGCTTTTTCATCCCCTGACCAATTACTTGGCAATATTGACGAGAATGGCGACGTGGTAGAATCACTTGTCGCAACTGCTAGGAGGTCTTCACAAACAAAGAGGACTGTCACATCACAGGACAACCCAACTATCAATTCAAAAACAACCTTGTTAAGAAGAAAAACACCTCTAAAAAATTCTAGGCTTATCAAGAAAAAAGGTCAAACTGGTGCACGAGAATCTTTGAGAAATAGACTGGTACCATCCCAAATTAGAGAAGCTGTTAGTTCAGTATCCAACCGTATTATTAGCAGCCTAGAGCAAGGAGCCCAAGCCAATTCGCTAAGAGAACGTTCTGATGAAGCAATGGAGCAAGAATTAGAGTCATTCAGCAACTTAGCAAAGGAAGGTCTGCTACCCGATGAAAAGGTAAGGGAACTTGAAGAAACTACTCGAAGAAGAAAAGCGATCATAGAGCAAAATCAACAAGAATTAGCCGAACATGAAGGACAATTTTCGTGGCAAGAATTGGTGGATTCTGAAGACCATCACAGTTCTACTGCCGGTAAAGGTGGACTACCAAGAATCGATTTGTGACTACCCAACAATGGCTCTAAACTGGGATAATCTTTCAGTAAATACGTCATTATCCAACGATAGCAGACCACTGGTTCCGAAGGATTCCAATGTGAAACTAGCAGTTACTGTGGCCCTTACTAACGCCTCTCTTAGCTCATCCCTAGAGACATCTCCCGAACCCGATGCCAGATATGCAGCAATTGTGCCAGCAAAGGAATCCCCACAGCCTGTAGGGTCGACCACTAATTCGGTTGGATAGGCTGGCAGAGCAATCATCCCACCTTGATGAAAAGCGATAACACCGTGTTCGCCTTTCTTTATTACTAAACTATTACAATCTACCATGGAAATTAATTTCTTAGCTGCTCTTACCAAGTTATCGTCATCCGCTAACATCTTTACTTCTCCATCATTGATTATTATCAAATCAACACTCTTCATAACCGAAAGCAAATCATCCCGAGCAATCTCAATCCACAGATTCATTGAATCAAGCATAGAGAGTCGTTTACCATGGGCTTGCTTCAATACTTGGGCTTGTAAGGCTGGAACAAGATTAGCACAGAATAACACTGTGGGTTCTGTTGATGATTCTGGGACTTTTGGATTGAAGTCACCAAATACATTCAAGTGCGTATCGTGGGTTTCCGCAACGCCCATATCTCCATGATAAGAGCCCTCCCAGCGGAAGGTTTTGCCATCAGCAATCTCAAGTCCAGATAAATCCAAACCTTGGTTTTCTAACATTTCGATGTCTGATTCTAAAAAATCTTTACCAACTACGCCGACTAAGCCTATTTTGGATAAATTGAGATAATTTGCATGGAAACGGCTAGCAATCCCTGCATATACTGCTGAACCACCAAGTGCATCCTCGACCTTACCTGCTGGAGAACTTACGCTATCATAGGCTATACTGCCAACCATCAATACATCCATAGAATCACCCTAACCGAGTAACTCCTGATGGTTATCGATATATTGTATTGTAATGTCACCATTGATGAAATCTTTTTCATCCATAATTCTTCGATGCAATGGTATCAAGTGTTGTACTCCAGTGATCTGTGTTTCATCTAGAGCTGTGCGCATTCTTCTAATTGCATCTTCTCTATCTCTGCCCCAGGTTAGTAACTTGGCCAGTAATGAATCAAAACAACCAGGCATTTCATATCCCGGATGGGCATGTGTATCACACCTAACCCCAAAACCAGAGGGGAAATGGCAGTCCCACAATCTACCTGGGCTAGGCACGAAATCTTTGGGGTCTTCAGCATTTAATCGGCATTGAATCGCATGGCCTCGCCATGTTATATCCGCTTGCTTAAGTGGCAGATCTTCACCTTGAGCAACCCTTATGCCCAGTTCAACTAGATTATGTCCGGTTAAGAGTTCGGTAACTGTATGTTCTACCTGAACTCTTGGATTAACTTCTAAAAAGTAAAAATCACCATTGGCATCTCGTAAAAATTCGAATGTCGCTAGGCCTTTGTAACCAACTGATTCTGCACCCCGGCAGACTAAGTCACCAATTTCTGCCCGCTTATCTTCAGATAACCATGGCCCTTCTTCAACCAGTTTCTGATGTCGCCTTTGAATCGAACAAAACCGTTCACCAAAATGTATTGCGTTTTTACCATCACCAAGTACTTGAAATTCTACGTGTTGAGCACCTTGAATATACTTTTCAACAAAAACTCGCTCATCACCAAAGGCTGATTTAGCTCGCGACATGCATAATTTTAGCGCACTAGCAAATTGTGATTCCTCTTCTACAATTTGCATACCAATTCCACCGCCACCAGCTGCTGCTTTAATTATCACAGGGTAACCGATTTCCTTTGCTAGAGCATCGGCAACTTTTGCATCTGAAATTGGCTCTGAGGACCCTTTAGCAACTGGTAGGCCTGCTGCTTCCATTGCAGCTCTTGCTTCGATTTTATCACCAAGTAAAGAAATAACTTCACTAGATGGGCCGATGAAAGTAATACCTTCTTCGGTCAATCGCTTGACAAAATGCGAATTCTCAGCTAGAAAACCATAACCAGGATGGACGGCATCGCATCCTAATTCTTTCGCGGCAGTGATTACCGACTCAATATCCAAATAGGAATCTAGTGGATTTGCCCGATAATTTGGATAAGCAACATCAGACATCATCACGGGTAGTGATAAGCGGTCTTCTTTACCATGGATAATCGCAGCCTCGATACCCATGTCGCGAAGAGTCCGCAATATTCTGAGGGCTATTTCTCCCCGATTCGCTATCAAGACCCGCTTGAATCCCATAACCCGAGGTAAACCAAGACAATCTATGAGTGAAACGGTTGTTTAACATTGCTAACCTGCTGTTTAGAAAGTCCGGATTTCGGTGGAAAATACCTGCAAAGGGTAAAAAAAGGGACAAAAAATCCGGAAAGGTTTATTTTTGTACCATATCTTGATAACCTATTAGTATGATGGCACATTATGTCGAACGATGATAAAACCGGTGCGCAAATTGTCGCCGAATATGGCGGTAAAGATTTGAATAGAGATGGTCGAGTAATCAATTTGGTAGTTTGCGGTAATTCCAAATTTTACGATTATTCATGGCTTGAAAACGAACTTGATGAATGGGTGGAACAATATGCTTATCCTGATATGATTATCATTGGTGGAGCAAGTGGTGTTGATTACCTTGCTGAACGTTGGGCAGATAACCAAAATATTCCTCTGGCCGTATACAATGAGGCTTGGCAAAGCCCTCGTCCGAACTCTGAGCAAGATAGTGGCAGACCAGAAGCAGTTGCTACTTTAGCTAAAGAAATGCTAGAACATGCGACTCATATGCTAGCCTTCCCTGGGAAGGATTCTGTTTGGACAAAAAGGATGATAGAAATGGCCAATAAGCATGGCGTCCCAGTAAAACAGGTACTATTACCCTAGTAAGAGTTCAGTAAACATCTCGCAGATATCGCTTTTGTTCCTTCATCATCGTGTTTTCTATGAAGTGAGTGGCATCAGACTCTGACATCCCACCGTGGTCAATTGCGATATTGATTAAGGCTTTATGTACGTCTTTTGCCATGTACGTTTTATCACCGCAAATGTAGAAATACGCGCCGTTTTCAAACCATTCCCAAATTTCTGCACCGTGTTCTTTTAATCTGTGTTGTACGTAGATTTTTTCCGCTTGATCCCTAGACCATGCTGTGGTAAACCGATACAAATGACCACCATCTAACCAAGATTCTATCGTGTCTTTGTAATAGAACTCTGTTTTGGCAGATTGGTCCCCGAAAAATAACCAATTACGACCGTTACCACCATCGAAAACCCTCTGCTCCATGAATGCTCTAAACGGAGCAATTCCGGTACCGGGACCGACCATTATGATGTCTGTCTCTGTTTCTTTAGGTAAGACGAACGATTTTGTTGGCGACATGAAAACTCCAACTCTTTGTTGACCTGTAGAGATTTCGTCAGCCATAAATTGAGTGGCTAGCCCGCCTCGGTCCCTACCGTGATAACTAAATCGAACAATTCCAACCGTTAATTCTACCAAACCTGGGTGCGCATCATGAGATGATGCGATTGAGTACAGCCTTGGCTTAACCCTGCCCGCTAACTCGAAAAATTCTTCCGGAGAATACTTTGCAGAAAACTCTCTCATAATGTCGACATAATCCCTTGTCCAAAGGTAATCTTCCATTGCCTTCTGATCGGTGATTAGGTGTTCTACTTTTTCAGCAGGGCTGTCAGAAGGTGCACTAGGAGCTAGTTCTGGCGGCAATAATTCTTGCTCACTTGCCGACCATTGCTGCCCAGCCCTTGAGCGAGAAACCATTTTTACCGTGATTTTAATACCAGTAGACACTACTTTTTCTGCTAGAGATTGAACAAACTTCTTGCTTGCTAAATGTACTTCGTAATCTTTTTTCAGAGCCTCATAAATAGTGCGTTCACCATTGTGTGTAGTCACTATTTGATCTCTGTCCCAGCCTTGAACCTCCAACAACTCTTCAACAATGTGAGGAGGATTTTCTGGCACTACACCTAGAGCATCTCCCACTTTGTAATCAAGTCCTGAATCTCCCAATTCAAACACTATGTGCCTAGTTTCTTTTCTTGAACCTTCACCATTCAATACATAATTTTCTATTATGTTGGTATAGTAAGGATTTTTCGCACTCCATTCACTTTTTGTTGCACCGGCCATGGTAACACCTCGCTCATTACGAGCAGTGCTTCCTACCGGCGGGGGTAATTGAAGGTTCGGAAATGCTGTTAAGGTAAGGCTGAAGAGGTATATTTTTCAACCGATTAACACTAAACCTATTGCTTTCTAGGGGCACGCATGGCGCATGAAATTGTGATGCTTGGCACTGGAAATGCCTTCCTGCCAAACGGTAGGCACCACTCTTTCGCTATGTTTGATTATCGACATATCGTAGATGCACCGCCTACAGCACTAATTTCATTGCGTCAAAAAGGTTTGAAAGTAAGCGATATCGAAACTATATTCATTACACACCTACACGGTGACCATGTTTTTGGATTACCGTTTCTCCTGCTTGAAAGAACCTATATTTCAGACCGTGAATTGGTTAAGCCGTTGACTATAGTTGCAGCACCCGGTGCTAGGCAACGTATTGAGCAACTATGCGATATCGCTTACCCAGGATCTATGGAACGGATACTAAAAAAAGTAAGATGGGATGAAAATACCAAGGGTAGGACTGAGGATGGATGGTCTTGGGAGAGATTTATCGTAAATCACGATGATTCTGTTGATCCTTTTGGCTATGCGTTCTGCTCAGATGATGGTGCAAAATTTGTCCACAGTGGCGATTCTGGCCCTTGTGAACCGTTATACAGTGCAATATCTGATACTGATTTAGTGATCATTGAAATGGCCATTCCTGAGTGGGTACCAAGTGAACACCATCATAAACCATCAGATATTGATAGATTAAGTAAATCTCATACCGACAAGAAATTTATCATAACTCATACCTTCATCGACTCAGCAAATTCATCGTTTGAAAAAATAACTGAAAAGGTATTTCCACAACACCAAAATAATGTCTACCATGTTGATGATGGAACAGTTATTTCATGGGATAATTTTTGGCAAGTCGGCGAAAAGTAATAAAAAATATTTCACCCCTAATTGGTGTTCAATTGGGTATTGGAAATCAAATCCATAAGGCATACTTATGAGGGGGACTCGGACTGGAAGAGTCATCGCGCATTTGTCTTTATTGGGATTTGCCGACTTGTAGGAGGAATAAAGAGTTGACTGAGAACATATTTGATGGTTATCTCTCTCGGAACACTTTGTTCTCAAATAAGGAATTCCTCCGCCATAATTACCACCCAGAAAATCTACCCCACAGGAAAAACGAAATCGAAATTCTTTCGTTTAATCTTGTTGAAGCATTGAAAGGGCACATTCCATCTAACATGACATTGTATGGTGTTACAGGAGCGGGAAAAACCGCCGTCACTAATTATGTTTGTAACCAACTTGAAGAAAAGGGCAAGCAATTAGAACGCCCGGTTCAATCAATAATTGTCAACTGCCGTCAAATCGATACTCAATACAGAGTGTTAAGCCATATTGGGAATTCATTGCTGGAAGATTATGAGATTGATGAGATACCATTCACAGGTTGGCCTACTGACCGAGTGTTTGGAGAATTAGTAAAGCGAATGGACTCTAGAGAGGGAGTTTTTGTCATAGTTCTAGATGAGATTGACCACTTGGTCAAGAAGGTTGGAGATGACTTATTGTACAATTTGACCAACCTAAATTCTTCGCTAAAGAAGGCACGATCTTGTGTAATTGGCATTTCTAATGACTTGAAATTCACAGATTTCCTAGACCCTAGAGTTAGATCTAGACTAGGACAACTCGATGTGATTTTCAATCCTTACGATGCCCAACAATTACAAGATATCCTCAGAGAAAGAGTCGCTATAGCATTACAAGAAAATGTTCTTGGAGATGGCGTTATTGAAATGTGTGCAGCTCTAGCAGCTCAAGAACATGGAGATGCGAGGTGCGCACTTGATTTACTTAGAGTATCTGCCGAAAAAGCAGAATTAGGCGGGTCGCTCAAAGTAGAGCAAAGTCACGTCAAAATTGCTCAGCATCAAATTGAAGCAGACCAAATGACGCCAGTAATAGCAAAGTTACCAAACCAACAAAAAATTGTCCTTTCATCAATTTTAATCAATGAGAGGAACGGTTTGAAAAATATACAAACCGGAGAAGTTTATTCAATTTACTCTCAAGCATGCCGGTATTTAGGTACCAATGCACTAACCCAAAGAAGGGTTTCTGGTTTAATCTCTAATTTGGACATGTTGGGACTTGTTACTGCTAGAATAATAAGTAAGGGGCGTTATGGACGTTCCAAAGAAATTAATTCTTGCATTCCACAAAACATTAATCCAAGTGAAATAATGATAAACTCCGAACCAGAATTACAAGGAATGTTCAATAATATCTACAAATATCAGACTAGATTGTGATTTTAGCATATTTTTATGGTTCGGTGTACTTATAATCACATGGCAGGTGGGCAGCGCATGAGCGAAGTTAATGAGACGGAAGAAGGATTTGTTCAGATGATTCTGAACCCATCCAAAACTATGTCAAACTGGTTCGTTGGTATTGGTATGTTGGGAATATTCCTAGCAGTACTCAACCTGATGGGGGAAGTTCACCCTAACTACCGAGTTTCTTGGGGAGGAGTATTCACTTTTGAAGCAACTAACAAGGCTTTTGAGGATTTAGACACTGCTTCCAGTTTTGTAATCTCTGATGCGGTATTCATCGCACTTTGTGGTGGATTAGCAGCAATTGGTTTGAAGACAATAAACAACCAAGAAGGTGGTATCCAATCTTGGCTGAAATCAATTTTTGTTAATGACACCTGGATGTCCCTGGCTGACCCTGACCTTGGAGGTTGGTTCAAGACACTTGGTGCATGGTGTTTATTGCTTGGTGTAGTCAACTATCTCTACTTCGGTATATGTGCAACTGGATGGATTGACCCAGGGGTTTATTCGGTAACAATTGGATTGATGGCTTTTGGATTTGCTTTGATTTATTCGGCTAATTCACCAGAAGCAGAGGAAATAAAGGCTTGAACTAGAAATCGTGGCCGTTTCTCTTTAGCACGCCATCCACTAGTCCAAGAATTAGGCCACGCCATAATGAAATACTCCATTGCAAAATCAAACCTTTTAGTCCAAAGTATACTAGAATCCTGTTACCATCACTAGTTGCTAAAGCACTACGATTAACAACTCCCAAGGGACCACGCCAAAGAATTAATTCCTGGACGATTATCATGGAAACAGAAACTAACAACACATTCGTTTGCCACCATGTTTCAATCTCCTCCCAATTCCGCTCACTAGTAGTCATAAATAAGTAAAAGAATGGTAGGCTACTTGCTATTGCAACTACCCATAGTGGCAATACTGCGAGAACCATAGTTGAACTGCCGATGAAATCTAGATCTGGCCCCTTCCTACGACGTTTCGGATATTTTCTCATAATTCTAACGTGTGCCCGAGCATCTCTCAAACGTTTAGCAAGGAATCGCTTTCTACCAGATTCAGCAACGTGGGCAACTACTGCTTCAGGAGCATAAACAATAGTCCCACCATTATCAATTAATTTCAAACTAACTTCCATATCCTCTGCATGATACCAACTAGGATGAAAACCTCCAATTTCGATTAAAGATTGGCGATGAAACATTGAACAAGGTCCGTTAGCCAAACTTGTTCTTCTTGGTCGTGAACGATATTTTGATTCAATTTCTACCGAGCGCAGATGACTAACTAGATCATTGGCTCGCTCGAATATTGTTCGGCCAGTAACCGCTACTATTTTTTCATCGCTAGTTAATGGAGTGGCCTCGCTAAACAAATTAGAAATCCAGTTTTGTGATGGTCGAACATCTATATCGGTAATTGCTACCCATTCACCCCGGCTATTATCCAAAGCTAACTTACGTCCTGCTGACAAACCTTCTGCATCTTGAATTAAAATATTGGTTGGGATTTCATCATCCGGAGCGTGCCATGCAAGCAATTTATCTTTCGAGCCATCTGTAGAGCCGTCATCAACTGCAATAATTTCAAGTGGCCGATAAGTTTGGTTTTTTAACGCTTCTAGGCAGCCATCTACCCAATCTATTCCATCTCTCACACATACAGTGATTGAAATTAGCGGATTCCCTAAATCAGTCATCCAATCACCTCAAACAGTGATAATATATTTCGACATCTTTCTTTTACTGACAGAGAAGTAATTTGAACGACTACACCAACTCTTGGTTGGCCATAGATAACCACTGTACCAACTGGCGCTAAGCAATGAATTATGATTGGGGCTAAGTCTTCTTCTCCTTCGACATTGATTAATGTCTTTTGATTACTTGCTAATGCCTCTTTTATTGAACTTATCATGGATGGTGAGATATGACCTGGTGGATTGTTACAGTGCAGATGATTTTGAAACTGTACAGTGGAAACTTTTTCCGAATCATCTAATTCTTGACGTTTCGTCATGCCATCAATTATCCCGATATCGGGAATTATTTCCAAATCCAACATGGTTGCAACAGATACATCTCCAACTGCGACAATAGAACCATGATTTGGTGAGAGAGACTCTAATGCTTCAGTCATTGCCACCTCTGGTAAATCTTCAGGCCCCGGAAACAACGAACCCATTGGAGTTTTTAGTTCCAAATCTAATGAGGAGTTCATCTTCAACATTTGTTGGGTTTTATCATGTTCAATCCATGGATTACCATCCGCATCAATAGCTCCACTTCTAATTCTAGTACTACTGATAATGGCACCTGAATAATCAATCATATGAGGAACTTCTAGTATCGATAATTCAGCCAATCCTGAAGATTTCCGCATTCGATTTATTTCATCACAATTTCCGGTTGTTTCCGGTGTTGCCACTATTGCATCTGCTGTTTTATGCACAGGAGCAGGTCCAAATGGATCATCAAGCTTGAATATTTTGACACCGTGATGAGATTTCTGACTTAACCAATCAAGAATTTTTTCCGTCCGATCTTCATAAGATTGTATTAGGTTGGATTTTTTACTGGCTAATATATCATTTACCACGTATATTTCGACACTTTTACATCTTGAGATAGCTACTGAAAGTAGTAACTTGTGACCGGCATGAAACCTGTCAAAGGTCCCTCCAACCAAGCAACATTCAAACTTGGAACCAGTTGCCATGATTATACTGTAATCAGTTTCGCCTTTGAGTTAATCGCTAAAATTTGAGTAAGTATGGCTATTTGTAGCCTCTAGAAAAATGAGCACTGTGCCCCAGCTCCTAACGGCCTATTTCATCGCAATGCTCCAAGGCCTGACCCTCGGTGCTGGGGCGTGCTGTTTGATAGGGTGGTTGTCTTGAGTTCATCCTGACGTCGCACAAGGACCCATAACCTATCAATTGGTTTACCGCTTTTGCACCAAAAATCACTCCCCTAAGGGTCATTTTGGTCTTCGATAGCGGACCGCACATTGGTATCGGACTTCATTGCAATTTCACAGTAGCTCCGCCCGATGTTGCTAGTGCGGCAATCTCGTCTAATCGTTATGCTAAATGAAGCCATCGTTCATACTAGGTTTTTGTAAAAAGATATTCCAAATAGTAAGGACGCGATTTCCTTATCGCCTTCGGCGAATATATCTGCAGAAAAGTCTGGCCATTCTTGGAACTCTCTGAGCAAGTACCCAACCATCGGATGGGTTCGACCAGGTACAACATCTGTTGATTCTTCTAGACTTGAAATCATGTCATACAAATCCATTAAAGAATCTTTAGCTTCACAATCCGTCATTACCGGAATAAAAATTATCTCTCCACTACTTGGTATGTTTCTGGTAAAACGCTTCACAAAGCCAGGAGGACCACAGATCTCGCCCTCCAATCTAGCAATTAATGCTGGCCAAGGCAATCTATTGGCTACCAACCATCGCCTTCCGGCAGAACTACTTAGTTGATTTAATAACCAGTTTGATGAATCATCATACCACCATTTATACGGGAATAACTTCATGTAATTCCTCATTGAAGTGCTGGAAATAACTTCATGATTCATCAAACTTGTAACATAACTACTCCAATTGTAAAGAATTGAATCCTTCGGATGAATCATTGAAGCATTTCTCACCTTATCTAAGACTCCATAACGGTCATTGTTTTCTACAGAATTATTAGGAAATAATGTAGCAAGTATCTCTTGAGCAAAAAGGGGACCATCCAACCAATTATCAATCGAACGTTGAATTAATTCAGTAAAATCATCTGGCAACTCTTTACTAGCCAATAAAATACAAGCAGAAAGATTCACTGCTGACTTTGAGTCAAGATAATGCGACATCTGTATTAGCAATTGGTTATTTTTGACAAATTGTTCAGAAATATAGATTATTGATTTCTTCTGCCAATTCCCACTTCCTTTGGAGAAACTAGAAATTATTACTTCAATATTGTCGAGGTTTATCTCCAGTAGATCTGCCCATTTATTAGGCAGATTTCCAACAATCCTAATCCATCTGCTTTTTCTGGTTCCATTGGGTGTAGCAATCCATGCCGCCAATGGGTTATGAACTTCTATTTTATTAGCCCATTCCTCATTCCCCTTTGGATAGAAATTCATTGCCTGCCAAATCTCCTTACGATATTCAAAATCTGCCTCCTTATTTGTCAAACAATCTAGGTCCCATGAGTTGCTAGAATATGACCTAACAAGTTCTTCCGCGTTTCGAGGCACTGAGTTGTGTGTAATTGGAGAAGAAACGTCAGGACCTGTGCTAAGTTTAATGGTCAAAGAATGCTCTCTTGAAAGTTGAAGTTTTACTGTCGCCAATTCCCGCAATGATACTAATTTTGCTAACGCAGAATTTATCTCTGTGATATCGCCGTGCTTTGTCACTAGTAATCGACAATTATTTTCTCTTAAAACGTACTCTAAAAAATCTAAATTCGCTAATATTGACCAATTCCATTCAATTATGAATTCCACATCCCCCTCAGCCTTAATAAATTCAATTAGTGATTTCATACCGATTAGTGACAACCCTGAAATTTCAATATTACTAGGAGTTCTGGCAACCCATTCACATTCACCAAAATCCCGCGAAATATCTCTAAGTAAAGCAAGTGATAATGAGTTATTTGAGTTACTTATCAGACTCTTGGAAAGTGTTTTGTATCTCGCATTTAATTTAGCAGAACTCATTCTTGGATGTTTCATCTTTAACCAATTCGATAAGCAACCGATGGGTAAAATTGTTTTTTGCGGTTTTATCAGATTATTGCGCATCACCACACAACCGTGAGAAAAAGAATTAATCAGCATAGATGAATCTACTTTGGAAGTTAGATGTGCATGTAGTCTATTTTTCCATGAAACTGAAATATCAGAATCTACGATTTCACCAATTATATTGTCGCCACTTGAGAGAATCTCAGGTAAATTTTCTTGCGACATGGCAGGAGCGTCAAACCAAGTTCCTGCGTTAACGTTCCATTGCTCATCACTGTTTAGTAAATTAGCTCTAACAATCGCAAAGGAGTTAGATTGCTCAAACCATCCTTCAATGGTACCGAGATTGGATTTGTTTGGTGGTTGTACTTTTTCTAAAGTTATTTTAGAATACCAATTTATTGAACTGGACTTCACTGATGCCCATCTCACCCCCATGTTTCCACTGGAATCTTTTCCCATTGAATCAAGATCAAGGTAAGGGTTTTCTGGTAGGCTAATTAGTGATTTGGGCGGATTTTTTACATAACAAAGAATGATTATTGGGCCTTTTGACTCTAGGACAACAGCATCCTGATTTTGTGGGGAATTTGTAGCATGGAGTTTGTATAATGCAATATAATCTTCATCCAAACGCATCCTACCTTGTTTGGTTATCTTGTGTATTGCTCCCCTTATACCACTAGATTCATTACGTGAAACTAAACCTTTCTCTCTTAATTGGCTAAGGGCAAGGGACGTATGCGGAGTTCTAATTTTAAGCGACTTCGAAATTTGTGAAACGGAGCCACCTGAGTCGATTAACCAACTCAATATCCTGCGATGATAACTACTTCTAATCCTTTTATTGGACAATAATGTCACCTTTAACCACACCAACAGAGGTTTGTTTATAATTTTAGCCGTAAATGACCTTATTAGTTACAATTAGTTACGTATTTCCACTGGAAAAGTACGGAAATACTTACAACCAGTCATGACAAGTTCTTTTTTTACACTTAATTTAGTACCTAAATGTAACGACTTAGTAAAAATGGAGCAACTATTATATCAGCGACCGGCGTCCTGTAGTTTAGTGGCAATTATCTAATGGATATACGCTGCGTGACAAAGAGATGATATTGATGAAAACAACCAGAATCCGTGAAAAGATAAAGAAATTTTTAGGCGACCGACCCAGAAACACTGCTGAGATCTTGGAACACATCAATAGCACAATGCGCCATGGAACTACCAGTCAGCAACTTGGCAATGTACTATCAAAGGACAAAGACATAGTCAAAGTCGGCTACATCAAGCGATCTGGAATACTCTCAGGCGGCTACGATATCTGCGAATGGGCAACAAGAATATGGGTTTCTTCTAACTGCCCTGGATGGGAAGAAGGCACACCAATTATTATTGACCAAGAAGGCAATGTAACAACTGGCTCACCGCCAGAAAATAAATACTGATTTTAACCAGTCAATATTCTATGAAAATGGTGTACACCCATCTCCATTTTTGGAGAGTAGCGACCCCTATCATACAAACTTGATTTCATCCCTCTAAAACAAGCTTCAACTATCTCTTGATCTTGTAACTCTACTAAGTCAACATCCCCTCCAGCACCTAAACCAACTTTGGTTTGGTCTGCAACCAAACCGTGATATTGTACAATAGTCTTAGCAGATCCATTTGGATTGACAAGATTTATCGATAAACCCCAAGGATAAAAATTGAGCATTAGGTTAGGAAATAACCACCAGTAATATGCGGCGATTGATTTCCCATAATCTACATGACTTTCGGGCAGGTCAAATTTTGCCTCTCCGTCTTTAGCAAATCCGATCTGTAACACACCGTTATCGAATAATTGTGTTTCATAAGATGAATAATCTAGTACTGAATTAAGTTCGTTGTGAACAAATGGTATGTGAAACCCTTCCAGATAGTTATCAACATATAACATCCAGTTAGTATCAAGGTGATGGGTTTTGTCAAGTTTAGAGTCAAATTTGAAATCTTTGATGTCAAGGAAATTCATCCTACCTTCAACAACGGAAATGAATGAATCGAAGGAATCATCATTTTGTAAATTGGCAAATAGCAAACCGTGCCAATTGTTTACTTCCATGGAAGGTAAATCATCTGAATTTGATGGAAAATTTTCAGCTTGTTCAAACTCTGGCATATACTTTAGTTTCCCACAAAGATTGAATGTCCTTCCGTGATATGCACACTTTATTGTTCGACGATTAGTTGAATCTTCTGACAAAATCATACCGCGATGAGTACAAACATTGGATAGGCAGTGAAACTCACCAGATTCATCTTTGGTAAGCATCATTGGATTATTACCGATTGAGACTGGAATAGTCGTTGATTGTTCCAGCATAGCTACATGGCCAACAAAATTCCAAGTCGTAGAAAATTTCTCTAGCAGTGAATTGTATAATGATTCATCTGTGTAATAATTAGAAGGTAATGTTTTGGCTTTGGCAATTTCTGGATGAATCACATCCATAATATCACCATTCAAGAGTGGTAAATCGCCATGGCGTCTTCCACAGACGCTCCCTGACAAATAATAGCGTGAGATGCTGCTGCCATCTTAACTGCATCTTTGGTATTCTTTTGATGAATATTTCTGCCGGTGGCTGCACCTCGACAATTACCAATATTCATTTGTTGCCACAAACGTTCTAGGAATTCATCAGCAGGTAATGTTCCACCACCTGAACAGATAATACCAGTGCGTCCTGCTGCTTCAACGGCAATTGCCAGTGACTCTGAACGAGACATACCCTCAAATTCAGCTGGATAATTTACTTTAGCAAAGTCGGCTCCAATGCATGCAGCTACACCAGCTGCACCTGAAATCAATTGTGGATCTTTTTCATTGCCTACAGCAGCACCTCTTGGATACATCCAAACAACTGAAATCATGCCAAGTTCGTGTGCTTGGCGAATTAGTTGTGCTGCTTCAGACATCATTTCATGCTCGTACTCACTACCAATATAAATTGTGTAACCGATACCGACCACATTTATTCCATTGTGAACCAAAGACATGACATCGTCCATATCCCAAAGTGCTTGGGAGACTGGATCTCTTTGTTTGGTTTTTACTAAATGAGATTTTGAATTCAACTTGACAAGGTAAGGGATGTCTGGATAATCTCTCGCATATTGAGCAATCAATCCAAGTTGACCGGCAAGTACTCCAATAGTTCCTTCCTGATGACATTGATTGCCAATCTCAAATAGATGTGCAGGGTCGTTAGAAGATAGTGGTATTTTTTTACCCCCATCATAAAAGTCATCATTGAGATGTTCAATTTTTTGGTCGCAGGCAAATAAATTCATTCTTCCCGTGCCAGCAGTTGCAGCATCCATATTATCAATGAATGTATCAATCAGTTCGTCTGGAACATCTGCTGGGACATTGTATTTTGCCATCTCTAACACCGCTTTTGATTAGTTGCCGGTAAAGTTAGCTACACGCTTTTCGACATATGCCGCGATTCCTTCTTTTGCATCAGTGCTGTTGAACAATGATGCTTGTAATTCTCTTTCTAGCGCAAGATGATACTCAAATGGAATTTCTGGACCCGTTTGTACGGACCTCTTGATATTTCCAACAGCCTTAACAGCCTTATTTGGCAGAGTAAATTGAGTGCACCAATCGAGCACATCTCTTCTAAAATCTTCTGCTGAGCCTTCCCAAATGTGATTGATTAGATTACAAGATTCTGCATCTTCAAAAGACATAAGTTCTCCAGTGACCATCATTTCAAGGGCTTTTGCTTTACCAATTAGTCTTGTTAGTCTTGCAGTACCACCGGTACCGGCTAGCACACCAAGATTAATTTCAGGTAGTCCAACCTTACCAGCGTTCTTTCTGGCAATTCGGATATCTGCTGCCATAGCGATTTCTAACCCGCCACCTACAGCGTGACCATTTATTGCACAAACAACTAGTTTGGAAGTTTGTTCAAATCTTGAAAGAGTTTCATTTGCGTGAAGACAAAAATTGTATTTGAATCCAGGTGTCACCGAGTTAAGCATCTGAATTGATGCACCAGCGGAAAAGAAAGATGCTCCATTGCCAGTCAGGACAATACAAGTAACATCGTCATTGAATCTCGCTTTAACTACAGCCTCATCAATATCCCTCATCATTTCATGGGTATAGGTGTTTGGCGATCGATCATTAGGTCCGTCCAGTGGTTGTCCAGCAGAATTTGATGTCAATTCAATTACTGCAATCCCGTTATTTGTGACTCCGTAATTGACCAGTTTGTTTGGCATTGGCTCAAGTTTTAATCCATAAAGGTCGCTCATGTGTCCTGCGAGAATGACTAGCATTATGAATAAATCGCATTCAACTTTCTGGCAAGGATACCTGATCTGAATCTTTAGCGAATGACGTTTTTCCACCGCTTTTACGAACTTCATTCCACTGACTTTTCACCGCCATTGCCGCCTCAGAAGGCTCCCAGTCATCTCTTTTCAGTGCCTTTCTAAACGGCATTCTTCTAACGCCTCGACCCATTGATTTGGGATCTTTTTTCAACATAAAAGGGTTGACAAATCGGTAGAGAAAGCTCTTGAAAAATGTTGGCCGGAATAACTTTCCAATCCAAACCAAACCATCGTTGCGCTTTTTTTGGTCTCTCATCCAGCTCTTGCACATCATTTTGAAGGTTCTGTCACCTACTCTGTTCATCAGCCAGCGATTAGCGACACTGGTCTTGACGTAAGGAAGCAATTGTTTTCTAACCTCTTGATCATAATCACACTCGCCTAGAATATCCTTGGCTGCTAATACTCCTGACCAAATAGCCATCCGCATACCAAAGCCCCACATGAAGTCCTGCAAGCCGCCCGATTCACCGACATAGTATCTGCCGTCCTGCAGATAATTAGCATTAATCGTAAAATCTCCCTTACCGCCAACTCTCTTGATTGGTTGGCGATTAAGTCCAGGGTAGTGCTTATCATACCAAGCAATGGTTTCGTTAAGAAATCGGTCACTTTTTTTCTGCTTGCGCCACAAGCAGGTGCAAATCAATCCTACGCCATCGATAACTATCAGATATGAGTATGCACCTGGGGCAAGTTTGTCATTCAATTGGAATGCTATATGATTAGCATGGTCTGTGTGAAATATTTCACCGTATGCGACTGCTGATGTTCCTTTAGGCCCACAAGCGATTATTTGACAATCTTCCTCCTTCACTTTAGTTTTGTAATGTATCTTGGCACCTGCAGCTAAGGCTTGACGTTTGATTCCTTGGTCAATAGTGTGGCTTGATGTACCACGCTCAACGATTCGGTAAGACACTTTTGGGCTTCTTGCCTGAGTTATTTCATCATCGGGATGGATAAGGTCGACTTCGGTGAATTCTGTAGCTTTAAATTCAGATGTGTCAAAGCCCCATTGTTTCAATTGGTCAAAGAAATCAACATCCATACTCCAATTTTCTAAGGCTTGAAAGTCTCCATCAAATCGAGCACCAGAGTCGTCCCTAATGTCATGGACATGAACTTCATGTCCCGCTTTTGCCAGAATAGTTGCTGCTGCTAAACCTGAAAGTCCCGCTCCCATGATATTGATGGGACCTCGCTCCGCCATGTACGCGGTAACGAGGCGAGAGGTTTGAATGATGCGTTTCCCTCGCTTCACCATGGGCGGAGATATTTTTATCATGGAAGCCCCAGAAAATCTAGATCACCAAGGCTTGCTAGAAAAGTTAGATTTGACTGGTTGCGGAGCTGTAGTGTCATTTTTAGGAATTACCAGAGGACATGATGACGGCATAGAGATATATCGTTTAGAATTCGATGCTTGGCAAGATAAGCTCAGTAATGTTCTCCATCAATTAGCCGAAACAGCAATAGAAAATTTTGGTGTCACCAAAGTTGCAATGGCGCATCGCACCGGTCCGGTAAAAGCGTCAGAAAATATTGTCTCAATCCATGTTGCCAGCCCTCATAGGAAGCAGGCATTTCAAGCGTGTGAATGGTTGATCGATGAACTAAAAATTCAAGCACCAATATGGAAAAAAGAAGTTTCCGAGCATGGTGAAAAATGGAAAGCAGGATTGGGGTGAATTTATGGAGAAAAATATTAGAGCAGTCGTTGACATAACTGAAAAATCGATAATTAAGAGAACTGCAAAGGCGACTGGACTTCTCAAAATATCAAAATCTGCTCGAACTGCCATTATTAATGATGAGGTCAAAAAGGGCAACGTCATAGAAGCCTCAACTATCGCTGCAATACAAGCGGTTAAAGAAACTCCTAGAATAATTCCCCATTGCCATCCTGTACCACTAGAGGGTTGTGATGTTAATTGGAGCCTAGATGATGAAGGTCTTCGGTGTGATGTTAGTGTTGTAGCACACTACAAAACAGGTATTGAGATGGAAGCAATAACCGGGGTGTGTGCGGGTCTGTTATGTGCTCTAGATATGATAAAATCATTTGAAAAAGATCCTATGGGACAGTACCCTAATACTGAAATTTGTGGTGTAAGAATAATCGAAAAATTGAAGTCTGATTAATTAAGACCGACCGCATCATTCATTGGATGGTCATTACCATAGTGATACATGGGCACAGTATCAGACCTATCTAACCACTTTCTCGACGCCGTTGACATGGCTGCAATAGCAAGTGCGAAGTGGCGCGGTAAAGGCGACAAGATGGCTGCTGATGATGCGGCTGTAGAAGCAATGCGCAGTACGTTTGACAAAGTCCCATTCGATGGCCGAGTCGCCATTGGTGAAGGTGAAAGGGACGAAGCGCCGATGCTCTATATTGGTGAACAACTTGGTTCAGCAATAGGCAACCCACTAGTTCCGGCTATCGACATAGCTGTCGACCCGCTAGAATGTACGAATAATTGTGCAGATAACTTACCTAATTCAATTGCAGTTCTAGCAGCTGCACCAAGAGGCACTCTGCTCCACGCTCCTGATTGTTACATGGACAAGATTGCCGCTGGACCAGAGATGGAAGGCCACATTAATCTTGATGCAGGGGTTGCCTATAATATCGAACAAGTCGCATCTGTGCTAGACAAACCAATTGAAGAAGTTCGTATTATTGCACTTGATAGAAAGCGCCACACTGACTTGTTCAAGGAAATTAAACAAGTTGGAGCACAACTTCACCTACTTGGCGACGGTGACATCTCGGCTGCACTATGGGCTGCTAGACCAGATGGGGAACATGATCTGCTGCTGGGCATCGGAGCAGCGCCTGAAGGAGTAATCACCGCAACTGCAATACGTGGAATTGGCGGTGTTTTTGAAGGTCGATTAGTGTTTAGATCTGATGAAGAAGAAGCGCGAGCCGAACAAATGATCGATGATGATTTAACCAGGCTTTGGGATGCTAAGGATTTATGTCGCTCAGATGACGCAATATTCGTAGCCTCTGGAGTTTGTGATGGCTACCTACCGGGTGTGGAAGTTTTGGAAAACGGCGATATGCACACCTATGCAGAACTAATTGACGTACAAGCAGGCACTTTAACAAGGCATGACCGTATTCACAAACAGTGATTATATGTCTCAAGTGGTAAGAATTGAAGTTCGATTACCGGATGGACATTGGGCTGGCGAAGCCACTCGTGAAAGCCCATCATCCACATTGCAGATAATCGAAACCATGCCTCTTGGCAAGGGGAGAGGGACAGCTCAAATTAGTACTGATGAACTATTACTAAACCAATTAGAGCATTTATCTGGCGTGGAGTCCGTCAATTTACTTGACGATAATAAGGCTACAGTGACAATAGCCAGCGGTGGTGGTGGATTTATCAAAGCCTTACGCGTTGTTGGCGTGGTCCCAAGAACTCCTTTTGAAGTGATAGATGGGTGGGCTGACTGGACAATACAGTGTTCACCCAGTCAAGCTAAACAACTAATCGAGGAAATAAATTCGGACGAGATACCGATGCGTTTGAAGTCAACTCGCTCAAGCAATGATAAACTACTGACTACAAGGCAAACACAGATTTTTGAATTGGCCAAACGCAAAGGATATTGGAACATACCTAGAGAAATTTCAATCACCCAGTTAGCTGAAATAACCGGTTCCTCCAAATCTACAATCTCAGTTATGCTTCATGCTATCGAAAGTAAAATAGTAGATACATTTTATGACGAAATTATATAGAAATACGAACATGTTCGCAAAGACAATAAGCAAGACCCATTCTTGGGAGGTACATGGACAACCTACCGAATACTTGGGACGAATGGATAACAAATTTTGGCGAATGGCAACAAAGAGTTGGATTCAACCCTGATTGGCTAGGAGACTTTGAACTCTCAGTACTGTTTGACTGGGAGCGTGCAGGAGACGTAATCGAATTTGGCGACTATGAAGGTCGAGCAAAGTGGGAAAGAGCACTTCAAGTGCCTCACCAAAGCATGCGAGATGCACTAATTGCAATGATTACTGTTCAAGGAGACACAGAATTTGCATCTGTTGAACAGCAAAGACACCTACTAGCATCAGCACCTACTGACTATGACAGGTACGCAGCAGCCAGAATCATGGCTGAAGAACAGCGACATGGATGGCAAATGGCCTACCTATTGATGACATATTTTGGCCAGCAAGGACGTAGAGAAGCTCAAAAACTGTTAGAAAGAAATGCCCAAGATGGCGACCGCTTACTTGGTGCTTTTAATCGCCCTATGCCACATTGGCTAGACTTTTTCTGCTACACAATGTTTGTTGACAGAGACGGCAAATTCCAACTAGGAATGCTGTCGACTTCTGCATTCAAGCCTCTTGCTGCTTCAATGGGACCAATGCTCAAGGAAGAATCATTCCACTTGGGAACTGGTTCCAATGGCCTTAGGAGAATCATCAAGGCTGGAGTCATACCGCTAGACATGCTTCAAAGGTACATCAATAAGTGGGTGTCAACCGCTCATGACCTATTTGGTGTCGATGCTTCATCATCTGCTCATTGGGCATATGTGTGGGGAGTCAAAGGACGCTGGGACGAACGTAAAAAGCAGGATGCTGGAATTGAGGTTAACAAAGAAGTACTCAATGAAGAAGGCCGTGGACATTACCATGATGAGATTGTCAGAGAAGTTGAGAAACTTTGTGGCTACTTACCAGAGGATGTCGAGAAATTGTATGTTCCTCATGAAAACTTCAACCGCGACATCGGAGCAGCCAAAGGCAGTAATTTCAAGGTAGACGGAACTCCTTTCCAAGGCAACGACGACGATTGGCAAGCTTATCTACACGAAGTAATGCCTAGGAAACAAGACGAAATAGACCTCAAGGATTTATTCAATCAAGAGTGGATTGCTAACAAACCAATGTCTACAAGACAAATCGATTCTGGCATTGGCGCCAGCGCTTGAATCTTCACGGTGGTCCCATGATCCCAGTCTCGCTGTACGGTATCAACGTCGAAAGATGTGAAAATTTCTATGAGCAATTACCAACTTTAGTCGCTGATAGTATTGATGACGAAGATTACTCCAAAACTTTGTTTGCGATACAAGATAAAGCATCTATGGAACATATCCAGGTCGCGGAAAAATGGTCAAACCGAAAGCCATTTGCCTTCCCAGAAGAAATAGTCAACGAGATTGAAATGATTATCCGAACTGTTTCTTACCCGGATGTGGCCCTGCTAGAACATTTGCTTACGATTGACGAAATAGACACTCAACGAATTTCTGAATGGATGCATTTTTCAACAAACCTGTACCCAATCTACAGCCAAAAAGCCTGTCAAGCGCTGACAGATTTGGGGCTAGAAACCCCGTTTAATCTAGGAGACATGGCCAGTTATGGCCTATATGTCTCGCGCATCGAAGGACTCAAGATGTATGCTCCGGCAAAAGGATTACCAGAAATAGGATTACCTCGATCAAGAATGCTCCAATTAGGTTTGGAGCGTTTTGAATGAGTCATTTAACAACACACTTAAAATTATTTACAGTTGCAGTAATATGGGGATTTGGTTGGCCTGCAGGCAGAGTTGTAGCCAATGATATTCTACCTTTTACCGCTTCTTGGATTCGTTATATCATTGCCACATTCTGCTTTTTGGCCTATCTTAAACTTTCAAAGCAGTGGATGTTGCCAAATAAGTCAGAGTGGAAGATATTATTTCTGATTGGGTTTTTCTCAACTTGTGTCTATCAAGCATTCTTTATGTTTGGAATGCAATATACCGCAGCAGGTGATGCTTCACTGATGATTACCTTCAACCCTATTTTCACTGCAATATTAGCAGTTATATTCCTCAAGGAAAGTATGCATCGGAATTTAATCATAGGATTATTAATGGGAATTACCGGGGTAGTAATATTATTTTACTACTCACCAAATGTAGACATAGACTTTTTCGATCGTGCTATAGGGGACTTGCTGATTGCCGGTGCAGCCCTTGCATGGGCTTGTAACACGATTTTAATGAAAAAAGCCATGACTGAACCTAAACAAAATTCCTCTAAACCATTGAATCCGTTAGAGTTAACGGTGTGGTCATCTGTGGCTGGTCTGATATTGTTGACTCCAATAATGGCGGTTGAAACTGCCACACAAGGATTTATTTTGCCAAGTCAGGATGGCTGGATTGGAATAGTGTTTTTAGCAATCTTTTCTACCGTTATTGCGTATGTTTGGTTTGCCGATGGCATAATCAAGATCGGTGCCTCGATGAGTGCTTTGTATGTTTACCTAGTCCCGCCGTTTGGAATTTTAGGAGGATATCTATTGCTTGATGAAAAACTTGGATTGTCATTAGCATTTGCTTTCGTTCTTATCACAGGTGGGGTTTTTGTTGCCCAGTTAAAAATTAAAAGTGACGAGCAATCATCATGAAGTTTAACCTCTTGGCTTAACCATGGCGATTAACACAGTGGCTGTTATTGGTGCGGGGACCATGGGTGCTGGTATCGCCCAAGTTTGTGCTCAAAGTGGATGGCAAACTAATCTCTTTGATGCATTTCCCGAGGGCTTAGAAAAAGGTATGAAAACTATTGATTCATTTTGGGAAAAAGGGATTGCCAGAGGGAAAACAACTCAGCAACAAAAACAACAGTGGTCAAAAAATATAAGTCAATTTACCGATATGAAAGCAGCGGTAAAACAAGCTGATTTAGTTATTGAAGCAGTACCAGAGATTCCAAAATTAAAATCTGAAATCTTTGAACAACTAGGAAAATACACCAATCAAAGTTGCATTCTAGCAACTAACACATCATCTCTCTCAATTTCTGATATAGCTGCTGCCTCAGGATGTCCAGAAAGAGTCATTGGTATGCATTTTTTTAATCCCGTACCAATAATGAAATTGTTGGAGTTAGTTAGACACGATTTGTGTTCACAGAAGACTATTGAAATTGCCCAACGTGCTGGTATGCAAATGAATAAAACCACAATTTTAGTAAACAACATCCCAGGTTTTGCGACATCCAGATTAGGAGTTGTGTTAGGGAATGAGGCAATACGAATGCTTGCAGACGGAGTTGCAAGCGCAAAAGATATCGATACTGCAATGGTGCTAGGTTACAAACATCCGATGGGTCCGTTAGCTCTAACTGATTTAGTTGGATTGGATGTTAGGAGAGATATTCTAAAAAATCTACAGAAATCATTTGATGATGATTCATACGCACCTCACCCACTAATGGAAAAACTAGTTGCCTCTGGTCGCCTTGGCAAAAAAACCAGTATGGGAATCTATGATTGGTCCTCTGGTGAAGCAGAAGAGTGCTCACTTCCAGAGTGATTACTCAAAGTTTGGTTTACGCTTTTCAATAAATGCCGTTACACCTTCTTTGAAGGCATCAGTAGTCCCCGCTGCTTCAATCAAGGTACGTTCATGTTTTAGATGAGTCTCGAAATCTTGCACGGACTGAACATCAAGTAGATGCTTAGTTGCCTCTTTAGTATGATTACCCCACTGGGACCATTTGAGTGCAATTTCTAGAGCAGAATCAAGCAGAGAATCTTGCTGGACAATGGTATCGATTGCCCCTACTTGATTGGCTTTTTCTGCTGACCAAATTTCGTTTTCAAAGAAAAATCGTCTTGCGGTTTGGTCACCGACCAAACGAGGCAGTAACCACGTTGTTCCACCATCAGGCGAAAGACCCATGCCAGAGTAAGAAGCAGCCATCTTGGCAGTAGGTGAGCCAATTCGCACATCACATGCCAAGGCTAGACCAAGGCCGCCGCCTGCACACGCACCGTTGAGAGCAGCCACACAAATGGTCGGTGATTGGCGCATTCGTACAAGTAAAGGATGGAGCACTCCAGTAAGATCTCGAATTAATTGAGGGGCATCCCCGTCTTCAATTGCCTTAGCAAACGCGTTGATATCTGCACCAGCAGAGAAAAATTTGCCCTCACCTGTTAGTACCATTGCCCTAACGCTTGTGTTGGTTAATCCATCATCTATCGCTTTGGCGATTTCAGGCAAAAAGGTTCTTGAAAATGATTGTGTAGCGGACTGGCCAGAAAACCGAATCAATCGAACTCCATGACCCATATCGCTAAATGAAACACTCATAAGTTCACCTCAAAGTTTGATATTAACATTCTTTACCTTGGTGTAGAATCTTAGAGCATCCTTGCTTTGCTCTATTCCAATACCAGATTTCTTCCATCCAGTAAACGCAGTTTGTGGGAAGGTAATTGGGTATTCATTAATTGAAATCATGCCTGACTCTAAGTCTCTTGCTAATTTGTGCGCTCGACTTAGATCGTTGGTCCAAATGCCATTTAGTAAACCAAAATCAGAATGATTGGCAAGTTCTAATGCCTCTGCTTCTGTCGAAAATTTGGTTACAGATAGGACCGGGCCAAATAATTCATCATTGAATAATGAGTTATCTGCTTCAATTCCAGTTACCACCGTTGCTTCCATAAAAGCACCTGCTCCATCTACTGCATTACCACCACAAACAATCTTGCCGCCTTGTGAGAGGCCTATAGCTAATTTTTCTAGCACTTCACTCCTATGGCTAGTGTGTACTAAGCTGCCGATACGCACGCCTTCCGCCATTCCTGGTCCGACTTTCCATTTACTTACTTCAGCAACGACCGCATCTACTAATTCATCGTGAACATCCTCATGGACAATCAGTCTAGAACCTGCCCAGCACATTTGTCCAGCATTCATGAAAATACCAAAACATATCGCTTTAGCCGCATATTTTAAATTCGCATCTGGGAATACAATATTGGCCCCCTTGCCCCCAAGTTCAAGCGTGACTGGTGTCAGATTATCACTAGCTTTTGCCATTACCGTCTTACCAGTTGGCACGCCTCCAGTAAGTACTACTCCGTCAACCCCTGGGTGACCAGCAAGAGCATCACCAATCAAGCCACCAGAACCGGTTATTACTTGTAAAACACCATTTGGCAGGCCTACATCAGCTTCTTCCATTTTCTTCATCCAAGCTAGCAGAGAAAGTGGAGTCCATGAAGCAGGCTTAGCGATTACCGTACAGCCTGAGGCTAATGCAGGAGCTATGGAGCGAAGAGCCAGTTGGAGAGGGAAATTCCACGGGACAATGTGTGCTGTTACGCCAAGTGGTTGGCGAAGTGTGTAATTTAGACGATTACCTGGAACTGGTATTGTTGAGCCTTCAATTTTATCTGAAAGACCTGCAAAGTACTCTAGTGTCCATGCGCCATATCTTATCTCGGATAAGGCTTCACGAAATGTTTTCCCATTATTCTCAGATTCTATTTTGGCTAATTCTTTTGCTGCAGCATAAGTCGCTGCTGCCATTTTATTTAGAATTCTACCTCGTTGTGCAGGATCCATGTTCTTCCATTCAGAACTAACTAAAGCATCCCTAGATGCTGAAACACAACGGTTCACATCGTTTACTGAGGCTTTAGGAACTCGTGTGATAGTTTCACCTGTTGCGGGGTTTATTGCTTCACTAAAATCACCTTTTTCAGAACTGGTCCACTCGCCTGCGATGTACATCTCTTCTTCGCTCATAAACCGTCCATTAAGTGACCGTTCAAAGGTGTTCGCCTCTCAATGAAGATTTGCAATTGCCCTATATCAGATTTTTTCCATGATAACTATATTTGACAGAGTGTCCTACAAGTTACATGGCTCGAACAATCGGTCTCGCTGATGCCACGGCCAAAGCTATTGCGAACCGACCACCAAGACTGTTGATTATCGCTGGTGCAACTGGAACTGGAAAGTCTACTGTTGCCATGAAAATTGCCGCCAAGAGCAACTTTGCTAGACTTCTATCAACAGATGCGATCCGAGAAATAATTCGAACATATGACATCGATGCTGAGAACTTAGCTTTACATCGTTCCTCTTTCTCAATCGGCCAAGCTAATGACCCGGTTCTTGATTGGCTGGATACTTGTCAAGCTGTTGAAAATGGCATAGATGCTACAATAAACCGTGCTATGCGAGAAGGTATTGACTTGCTGATAGAAGGTGTGCATATCGTACCCAGTGACAGATTAATTCGGAATTGGATTGATTCGGGAGGAATTGCAGTTGGGATTATTATGGCAGTAAGCGACCAAAATAAACACAGGGAAATGATAAAATCTAGAGATGCTCATTCATTTCGTCGAGCAGATCGTTACATAGCAAATTTTGACCGAATTAGGAAAATACAGGATGGTCTTATTGAACGCTCCAAAATTTCGGCTTGGCCTGTGGTAGATATTTCGCGAGTTAGTAGTGACCACGAAAGAATTGAACATTACTTGGATATAGCTTGGAATGAGAAGCAAACTAAGCAGCGATAACAAAAGTGAAATCGGTTTCCAAAGTAGAGGAGTCATCTGTGACTCCTAATTCTAATGATATCGATATAGATGATGCGTTAACCTCAGCGGTTGTGATATTCAATATCTTGACCTCTACACCTCTTATTTCTCCATGATGGAGAAGATCGTCGTGAATACTCTCCATTGCAATATCTGCCGCCTCTAATCGGTCTAATCCGCCATTTATCCACAACTCAGTACGGTTTTCGGCGAGTGATGGAAGTTCGTTCATCACTTCCTTGGTAGTCTCAATTACTGAATCTGAGTTTGCCTCATGCGCAGATGTTAAACCTGCAACTTTTACACTAAAAACAGCCATTGACAATAAGGATAAAAGAAGTACTACACCGGTTGCTAATAGCATTTGAGCCCGATCATCTTTGGTTGTTTGATATACCGTTTGGCGCATCAGGCACCACCGCCTATATTCCACAGCGTTAGACTAATTGTCCAAGCATCGGAATTAACTGTGACCAAATGATGAACTGTCACAGTAGGTCCAGAGGAACTGCCTACAAGCCCGTAAGGGTTTGATGTTGCACTATTTTTGGCAAGCCAACAGTTGGCTTGTTTACCGTTTATTAGTGCCTCTTGCAGAAGTGTACAAGCACCATTATAATCCGAATCTGCTAGTAACTCAACTATCCTATTTTCCCCGTTTATTTCTGCATCTAATCCCAAACCATACTGCAGGACTGATTCACCCGCTGCCTCTAAACTTGCATCATGGGCTATAGAGCGTGAATCAGGCACATCAATTCTGATCAAAAATGTCGCCGACATGAAAAATAACCAAAATAACGTCAGCATTTCAAGAATGTGAATTTGGCCTTCTTCATTACTTTGCAGCTAATCCTCTCCTCAAATAGATGCAGGCACAAAAGCACCACCTGAAGGATTAAGCCCCACAGTGTACATTGAGTCAGAAGTAGTAATCACTTGGGCAAATCCATAACTCGAATCACCGATTAAGTCTGGACTGAATACTAATAAATTAAACGCTAGTAAAGCAGCTACAATCATCATACCTGAGTGTTTGAAACCAGCCGAAAATCTGCCATTTTGCATTAGTCCTGCCATAGATCCGTTACCGATTGCTTGCATTGTGACACCGTAATAGAACACAGTGACGAAAAATAGTGGATCTATCGCCCTTATTGTCATGTTCCCAATATTTGCTCCACCAGAATCTCCGCTCCCTTCATCACCTGAGTTGGATTTTGCAATCGCTGGAATAAATATCTTACCTAGCAGAGTAATTACCCCTAAGAAAACGAAATAAGAAGTCCATATAACCGCAATGTATGAGCCAATAGCCCTTGTTCGTTCCCCTTCTAAGAATTTGATTTCCCTTGAGTCGTTGGCAGCAGTAACCAGAATATCAGAGATTTTCCCCCCAGCCCTATCCGCTTCTGCAATAAGGGTAATAGCACGCTTGACCAAAGGAGTACCAACACGTTCTGAGAATTGTTTTATCACGTCGCTAAATTTTATTCCCCAACTTAGTTGATCAGACATCTTCTTTACTTCGTCATTAAGCGCACCATACTCTGATTTTACCAATGTCTGTACAGCAACTGTCATAGAAAGACCACCTTTCCAGTACTCCGCCATATCTCTTAGGAAATCAGGGAATTTTGCTTCAATTTCATTTTTCCTTGTCTCAACTTTCTCCCAATAGTAAGACGCTGGATATAGTAGGAAAAAGAAGGTTAAACCAAAGAAATTAAGAAATATCATTGGTCTTAACTCAAGTGGCCCCAATTCTACTTTGGGACCTAACCAGAATGATTTATTGTTCATGTTAGTTGGTATTCCGTCATAAAAGTCAACGGTCATATCGAACTGAGCTGAGCTGATTCTCTTACCGTCTTCAAGTGAAAATATCGCAATCTCATATCGGGTATCTGGCTCCATATTGTCGATTTCAATATTACAAACGTCACTTGCCTTGCCAGTTTTACCCTCAAAGAAATCAACTAAATTGGCATCGGAATCTCTTATAATTACTGTATAATTTGTTGGAGTTGTTGCTTCAACAGTGCAATCTAGAGATAATGGCTGTTGGATTATTACAGTGCCTTTATTTTGTTCAGGCATTCCAGGAACATCAAACGTTTTGGCTTTGGAGACGAAATTTACCCATGGACTTTCTGACCACTCTAGATGGTCTGCGTCATCCTGCAATATTGAACATGATTCATTTGCTTGGTAAGTTGGTTTGAGGTTGCCACTAAATTCTGCAGAATAATCGTTGCCAAGATCATCTTGAGCAGTCGCTCCACAAAACACATTGGTGAACATTGGCTCGCCATTTGCAGTCGGGATAAATCCAGAATTTGTCACCCACATAATACCCGAGGACAAACCTAAGATTACTGAGAAAAAGATGATGATATACAAGTTCTTTAGCGTCTTATCATCTTTAGGAAGATCTAGTTCTACAACTAGTTTTTTCTTTTTCTTCCTAGCCATTTTTTCACCTCACATTTCTTGGTCTTTACTGCTCGTGTAAACTAATACTGCATATGCCAGATGAATCATTGGGATGAATCCTAGAACGATACCATAAAGCATCCCTTCGGACATCTGAGCACCAGAACCTGAAACCCAGAACATAATTACCAACATCACAATAAGGAATAATGGCATTGCTACTGCGACTACAATATATGATTCTGCCAACAAGGCAATTGATTCAAGGAATTGTTGTAGCCTAGTACGATTTTCCCGCATGTAGTGCTCGGCACGATTAAGGAAATACAATTTGAGGTGCCCTCCCGAAGATAAGGTTCCAACCATGCCTTGGAAAAACTCGGTCAACCAAATTGATGCTGCTCTATCAACACTCATCTTAATCGCGGTAATTAAGTCATAACCCAAAAGGGTAACATCTCGATAAATTAATCCGGCGTCTTCTGAAACATCTCCGTAAATGTCTTTATTCATGGCTAATGAACGGAAGATTTTGGCTGGCGTTGCATTTGCTGCAGACATTGCTGCAGTATATGATGCTGCATATGGTAGGTACTTTTCGATTTGAGAGCCTCGCCTATCTGCTTCTCTTTTTGCACCGCCTCTAACAAGCAGGAAGCCGGCATATGGAATGATTGCACCTCCAAGAACTAGAATTAACAATTTTAGTGGGGGGGGGAAGATTCGCGTTGCATAATCTGGACAACCGTTACCTGGTTTAGATTTATCAATTAACTCTGGTTCCCAGTATTCCCAATCTAAACATGGGTTGATTGTTGCTGGGTCCTGAAGGTTCTCCCAAAAGGCAATTACCCCTATTTCAGGCAAATAGAAAATCCCTACAATCCCCCAACATACAACAGCGATTGCTATCGAAGTGAAAATAACTGTTGAAAGATATACTTCGGGCATAATTCCCATGGAGCCTTTTACCAGATTCTCTGATAGTTTGGCATCTCTACGGGCGCGATTTTTCAACACTCTTCCGAGGATTCTATTACAGAATCTTTGCCATGCAGTAAGTTCCATACTTGTATCCCCCTATCAACGCAGACCGTCAACACGAGCAAGAATCTCATTCGGACGAACGTAGTATTCTGTAACGATTTGAGATACTTGATCTGCTTTTCTTATATCATTAAGCACCATCCATTCTAGAATTCTTTTCCTAGTTCTCAATTCTCTGCGCATATCGTCTTGTGAATAATTTAATTTAACCATTATCTTCTCTAAGACATATGACTTTCCACTGAAGACAAAGTCATCTGAAGTAACATCCCATCTAAACACTTCATTGGTGATAACCTCCAATGAATTAGGATCAATACCGACGATCTCTACAAGCTGCTTAGTTCGTCTTACACGCTTGCCGTTAATCCTAGTTTGAATTTGAATACAACACGCTTCAAGAGCCGGTAATAGAACACGAGGAATATCGATTGGTTTATTTTCAAGACGGTGAACAAGTGAGGGGACAGAGTCTGCGTGCACTGTAGAATAAGCACAGTGACCAGTAGCCATTGCTTGAAACAGAACATACGCTTCAGCACCACGAATTTCTCCGACAATGATGTATTCAGGTCGCTCTCTCAATGCCGCTTTGAGCAGTTCGAATTCCCCAATCACGCCTTCGGTGGATTCTCCACCAAAACCTTGCCTTGTAAGGCCAGGAACCCAATTAGGTTGCGGAATGTTTACTTCTCTGGTAGATTCAATAGAAACAATTTTCATTTGCCAAGGGATAAATATGCACATTGCGTTAAGTGTAGTTGTCTTTCCAGAAGCTGTACCTCCGACAAACAGCATTGGAACTTCATTTTGAAACCCTATCCAAAGATAGGCAACCATGAGTGATGACATTGTACGGAAAGCAATAATGTCCGCTGGAGAGAACGGATCTTCTTTGAATCTTCTAATACAGAATGAGGAACCCCTAGTGGAGACTTCGTGACCAAGTTTCATGACAATTCGAGAGCCGTCCATAAGTGTCGCATCTAGTAGTGGATCTGCAACGGAAATGTGCTTACCACACCGTTGTGCTAATTTGATAACATATGATTCTAGTGAGTGATCATCCGGCCAAAGACATGTCGTTTCTACGGATTCAAATTTGCGATGGTAGGCAAAAATCGGCACATTGGTTCCATCACAAGAAATATCCTCAACGTTTGCGTCATTCATCAAAACATCCATCTCACCGTAACCAATCAAATCTCGGCGCAAGTAATAAAAAATCTTAGATTTGGATTTCTTGTTAATCTTCATCCCGTAAGATTTGATGACCTTGTCCATTGCAGTCCTCAAATAAGCTTCTGGGTCAGCATCGATTTCTTCAATATTAGCAGTTAAAGAACGGATAAATATGTCCAAAATTTCATCTCGGTACTGCTCTTCTTTCTTGGTCATCGGAGGTTCGATAATTTGGTAAATGATATTCAAAGTCTGTTTATCGCGGACTACTCTGGCGAATGCGTGCGGGGGCAATACCGGGTATTTGTCCAACTCATCGTATTGTGCGCGTTGCTGTGCGCGTTGCCGTTTTCCGCCGCCGCCGCGCTTTCCACGTTTCCTTGCCATACCATTACCCCCCGCCGATGCATTCTATGACACGCATCGGACAACTATAACTCTTCGGTGAAAACACTGTATGAAATGGCCGCACTAGTAATTAATTGAGGGTACCAAAATCATTTTTTAGAAAGGCCAGTCAACCAACTTTGAGATTGGTAAGTTAAATCATCAAGACTGCTTTCGTTTGTTATTATGAAATCAGCCGTATTGATGAGATCCATTAAGCCCCATCCCGCCTCGCGTTTTTCACGGATTTCAAATTGAGAATAATCGCCATCTTCAGACCGGCCCCGGGATTGAGTCCTAGCGAATCTAATCTCTTTTGACGCCACTATTGCCATACTGCTAAAATTCACTTGCCACCTGTTCGAGAATATCTCAAACTCAGCTGTGCCACGCATCCCCTCGATGAGTACAATTGGGTGGGTTAGAAGTAAACTGTCCACTTCGTCAGCGAGGCGTACTGCAAGAACTTCTTCACCATGTTTAGCTCTTAAATCAGCGGCAACTTCGCCAAATATGTTCGGACTTGGTTCAAGACCTCTTTGAGTGACCTCTGCTCTTACCATGTCCCCCATCGACCTAACCGGTACGTCTTGATTAGCAATAATCTTAGCAAACTCGCCTTTGCCTGAACCCGGCATCCCGCACACGGCAACAACTTTTCCCATGGCTGCTGGTGTTGTTGGCACTTCATGAAAGTACCTATTATTCAATATGCATGGAATCGCACCCAATATGAATCAGTTATCGAATTCTGCTGCGCCCCATCGTCGATCCATCAATTTCCAAAGAACTGCTGAAGCAAATAATAAGAATGCAGATATCGACAGCATTCCAACGTATCCTTGCCTAACCATGCCTTCATCGTACATCGAAGCAGTTGCAGCTAATCCATCCTCTGAAGCCCTCTCCCACCAATTACCATATAGTGAGACATCACCTTGAGTAAACGACAACAGGAATAAGCCGAGTAGAGGCAATACGGTCCCTATCCAAAACCAGATCATAATTGATGCATCAAAGATGGCTTTGTTAGGCCTTAGGCCCATCAAAAAGGCAGTTAATGCGACAATGTAAATCGAGTTGGCAAACATTACAATTATGCTTGTGGGTAGAGATGTCCATTCATCTAGACGCCAGGCCATCAAGATGATGAATATCAATGATATCCAAGAAGTGATTATGAAGTATACCAGTACCTTAGCACGTATTAGTTGAGGCACTTTAACCGGCAAGCCGTTCATGAATTCCGGAGAATCAAGTATTGTCAACCAAGAGTAAAAATTGAAACCGAAAAAGCCCAAAAACGGCGCATATGACAACAAATTAATCGGGATTGGCGCCTCAGCAAAATCGATTAGCCAAGCCATCCCCAGCAGCACTGCAAGCGGTATTGTGTAAGATACAACCATCTTTTTGATTGAGCCTGAGCGGAATAAATCAACAAATTCTTTGGCGACTATTATCCTTATTTCTCCACGACCCAAAAAGGCGAGCCTGCCATACATTGGCCGAAATAAATCCCCCTTTTCTACAACGCTTACATCAAAATCGTCAATTATTAGCATCGATGAAAAATAACCCAATCCAATGCATGAAACAAATCCAACAAGGCCAATTAACACATTCTTTTCGGTTTGAATTTGCAATCCTATGAGAATAAACTCGATATCAATCGCACCAACTCCAACAATTATGCCAAATAGGATTACTGAGAGAGGGCCAAAGATAGTGAAAGGTCTACCTCGCATCCACAATGCTGATGCCAAAAATGAGAGGACCAATCCTTGGGCTAAAGTGACTACCATGGCAAACCAAGTCCAAGGCAAACTGGAGTATTCCAGCGGTGTTGCTATACCAAACAAAGTGTCTAAGCCCTTGCCAAGGCCCATTCCTAAGATGATTGGTGATAAAATCAACATAACATAAAACACCAAGTCTTTAACAAAATAAGCAAAGTGAGCCATCGAGTTAGGCAGCGGCTGTAAAGCGGGAGAAGCCAATAAGTGATTCTTTGATGCTGTCCTTCTTACTAGAGCATCTCGGCCCATGAAAGCAAATGTACCCATACCAAGACTGAACATCAATAATGGTAGATGAAGCCCAAAACGTAACTCTTGCCAGGTAAAACTGTTAACGCTAGTCTCACTAGTTTGTGCAGCAGAATCACCGACCAAAAATTGCAAACCAATAGTGGAAACCATAGTAACTAGGGCGAGCAGTAACGGGAATAGCACCATTTGCCTAGCCTTAGCGAATTCTACATTTTTACGAAATTCTTCTTTGTACATTACTTTGAATGTTGCCAAAAAAGCTGACACACCCCCGAGCGGAGTGAGTAATTCTTTCCCTTCTGAACTAGTACCCAGACTCTCCTGTGAAATATTGGCATCTCTAGTGTCACTCCAATTTGTTGAAGAAATAGATGCACCAGACATTACTATTCCTCTTCATTTTCAGCATCTGTTGGAGAACTTTCAACATCTTCAATAGAACGCCCCACTAATCGTATGAATACATCTTCAAGCGTCTCCTCAACATTTTGTTTTAAACCCCTAACAGTGCCTGCTGCCAATACCTTGCCATCGTTAATTATCGCCATTCTGTTGCACATTCTCTCCGCCATTTCAAGTACGTGCGAGCACAGGAATATCGTCCCTCCATCTTTAACGTGAGATAATAACCACTCACGGCATTTGCGCTGGTAAATCGGATCTAGATTGGCAAATGGCTCGTCTAAAAATAGCAACTTTGGTTTGTGGATAAAGGCAGATGCTAACATAACCTTTTGCCGCTGCCCTTTGGATAAATCTTTACACATTGTGTTACGCTTATCTTCAAGGCCAAACCATTCCATCCAGTATTCTACCTTAGCATCTACTTCATCTAAATCTCTAAGTTTTGCAACAAATTGCAAAAACTCAACTGGTGTTAGATACGACGGAGGTGATTCAGACTCGGGAACAATACCAATATTGGCTTTCACCTTCTGAGGGTGTTTAATCGCATTAATCCCCAAGACCTCAATTCGCCCTTTACTTGGTTTCAATTGACCGGTTAGCAATTTTATGAAAGTCGACTTTCCTGCGCCATTCGGTCCAAAAACGCCAAAAAATTCACCTGAATGGACTTCAACATTCAACGGATGGAGCGCAATAAAGTCGCCATATTTTTTGGCCATATCTAGTGCTTTCACCAAAGGAGCGGTTTCACTCATATATCTTCTAAAATGTCCTATTCTATGTAATATTGGATTAAACCATAATCGAATAAATCTTCAAGGTGATTGCTCTGGCAAGACCATGGACGCCCCTAAATCCGATGTTTTATCAATTGAACAGGTAGCAGTAAGCGACGAGGAACTTAACGGTTTTATCGCATTAGCAACTATAAATCGGCCGGATAAACTGAACGCCCTTAACTCCGAAGTGATGGATGCACTGAAAAATTTCTGCGAGTGGGCAGAAGCAGATACCGGAATAAGATGCGTTGTAATTACTGGAGCAAAACCACTACAACCTACTGAAGGAAAGCGACCCAAACCAAACGCCTTTGTTGCAGGCGCAGATATTTCTGAATTTGTGAATATGGACTCCAAGGCAGCCAAAATAAAATTTACCGATAATGCGGTGGAGGCTATTTGGAATTTGACCAAACCTAGCATCGCTATGATTGATGGATTTGCCTTGGGCGGTGGCTGTGAAGTCGCTTGTTCATGTGATATTAGAATCGCCTCGAAGCGGTCTAAGTTCGGCACACCTGAGATAAATTTAGGATTGATACCTGGATATGGAGCAACACAACGATTGAGTAAGTTAATCGGTTATGGAAAAACCCTAGAATTGATTATGACGGGTGAGATGGTTAGTGCTGAAGAAGCAGCAAGAATCGGGCTGATTAATCAAGTCTGTGCTAATGAAGAATTATATGATATTACCATGAATATGGCGAATGTGATTGCTAGTAAATCGGTATTCATTGCCAAAGCAGCCAAAAGGACGATTAGAGCTTCATTGAACAATTCATTAGATGAAGGTGTAGCAATAGAAGCAGACGAATTTGCCAAGTTATTCGATAGTGATGACAAGATTGAGGGCGTGAAGTCATTCATGGCAAGAACTAAGCCAAATTGGCGTGATAGTTGATTTAAAACCCAATCACTAAATGCCAAGCAATCGAAAATACTGCCACATCACACATAGCGTGAGCAAGCCATGGTATCCAAATGCTTCTAGTAGTCATGTAGAGCCAAGAAAAAATTATTCCACCTATGAATAATCCAAGTGAACATAGGAAGTTACCTAACGGACTGATGAAATATGATAAGGCAATAGTATGATGAATTGTAAAAATCAAAGCAGAGATGATAATAGGTAGCCAATAACCACCAATAAGCTGTTCTAATTTAGTGGTCAAGAACCATCTGAAAAGATATTCTTCAAGGACTGAATTAACAAATATCCAATAAATTATTGCGACAAAAAATATCTTTTTATTGGTTAATCCTACTGGCTCAAGAATGGATTTTAAGTCACTTGAACTCAATAATTTTTCACCAAGCAAGAAATAAGCAGCATAAATAACCACACACATTAAACAACCCAGGAAAGCGGAAATTTTCCAACCCCCTAAATTAACCGGTGAGTATGATACGGGCCTCTTTTCAACGATCAAATGCCAAAATGCTGGAAAGCCAAACATCCAAATTTTGGTCGTAAAAAATACAATTATTGCCAACACTCCAGCTTGGTAAACAAATCCTGTCACAACAGAAATTGTTGGCGCTATTGCAGCAAGCGTAAACCCGAGTAGAGCCAATTTTAGGTTATTGTCTACTACCTTAGAATGGCTTTCAACCATTATCTCAATCCTCATCCATTTGCATTTTTAGTGCTGCTAAGGCATCACTAGCATTGGGGTTAGGTAACGGTGGTAATGGCATAGAACCATCTGGTAGTGGAGGCAAGGGCATTCCGGCAAGACCAGGTAATTCAGGCAGTTTTACTTTCTTTTCTACCTCTTCAAACCCAGAATCTAACGGTGTTCTCAATTTCAAAATACTAGTTTCGCCCAATCTGATAAATGTGGCACCATAGACATGCCCAGCCTGTGGTTTAAGCGGTTCTTCCAAGATATTTTGACCATGATTGGGGTTTTGTAAAACTCCGACAAGATCCTCTCCTTCGTTGTGTTGTTCCCACATTTTTACAGTAGATGCACGGATTTCTGCAAGTTGATTTCTTCTTCGCTTTTCTATACGTTCCCTAATTACTTGATGTTGTACTCGGCGGTTTGAAACCGTCAGTTCTATATCTGCATCTTCAACTGATTCAGGGCTAACCTCAACCACATACTCATCTGCTTGATGGATATTTTCAACAGACACTTGAACTTCAGTAAGTTCTTCCCCGTCTTGTTGAGTTGTCTCTGCTTCAACTTCTGCTGCTTTTATTTTTGCTAACTTCCGTTGTTTCAAGGACACTCCGTCTAAACTTTCTTCTTGTTTGACTGGCTGAGGAATGTCTGATTCAGATGATTCTGCTTCAGCCAAATCATTGCTTAGAACTAAATCTTCTGCGTCATCTTGAGGTACTAAATTATGGATTTGTGCATTCACAGGACTGCTGCCGATAAGCACCCATGTACTGGCTGAGGCGAAGGTCAAGCCAATCAAAATCCATTTCCCGTCGTCTGATAAACTCGAGGCAGATGTTAGATAAAACAAACCTGCGCTAAGGGCTACAAGCCCACACATTGTCCGTAGAAATCCCATGTCCCTCGTCCCATTCCAATTGGTTCTAATTTATGATGCTGATGGCATTTGGTTGAATAAGTCGATTAAAGCCTTAGTTCTGTGACTGAACTTTTGTTTGATTTCAGAGCCGACACCACCAAATGTTTTGCCGTGTGTACTAAACTCTCCGTAATTACCGGGAGTTAGCGGGTTTAATTCTGCATCTAAATCGTATGGAATAAAAATTGGATCATATCCAAATCCATTACCTTCCATGGCATCTAGTGAGATATGCCCTGGACAAATTCCCTCGCCGATAATAACTTCATCATTTTTCCACAAAGCGGCAATTGCCTTGAAGTGGGCAGAGCGTAAATTAGCCGATGAAACTGGATCTGCTGAATTAAGATGAGATAGTAATCTTAGCATTCCAGCATTACCAATAGTTGAATGAACGAAGGATGAGTAAACCCCGGGAAAGCCTTGGAGGGCATCTACAAATAATCCTGCATCCTCTACTAAGATCATATCTCCGTCTCTAAAATCACTTGGAATAAAGTTCATTGCTTGATTGATTTTTGATTTAGCTACTGTAACTAAGTTTTCAGCCTGCGGTTCGTAAATCAACTCCTGATCAACGATTAATTGCCTTACTGAGTAACCTATTTGTTTCAAATGATGTTCTGCCTCAGACAACTTACCTTGATTACTAGTCAAAAACCAAACGGTATTGCTCATGACGATGCTACGCCCGTCGAGTTTTCATGTCTATCGGTTAAACCCTAAATTCAGACTAATATCAACGGATAATTTAACACTATAACGAGATTGGAAAAAACATGCTTCAACATATTGCAATTGTATCTCTTGGCGGTGCCATCGGAGCCACATTACGTTTCGCTGTCGGGCAGTTACTTGATTCTACAGACTTTCCATGGTCAACATTTATTGTTAATGCACTAGGTTCGGTATTACTTGGAGCAATTACAGTCTATGCCATAAACCGAGGTTCATCAGAAGAGTTAATGCTATTTTTTAGCACAGGATTACTTGGAGCATTTACCACAATGTCAACATTTTCAGTAGAAACTATGAAATTGCTTAAAACTGACGAACATTTTACCGCTCTGGCATACATCATGCTAACTTTTTCAGTCTGCATAATTGGAGCATTTCTCGGATGGGAAATTGGGGAACGATTGGATAATATCTAAAATCACTACATTAGTTTATTAATGCAGAATCCTAGGTATAACCGTGTACGGAGCCGTAGAAAAGTTTAGTGCACCCTAAAGAGTTGAGACAATGAGTGACCTGATAAATAAGATGAATATCGCCCTAAGTTGGGAACTAAGAGCCAGTAACATGTATGCGCATTACGCAGCCAACATCAAAGGAATACACAGATTACAATTGTCTCCGATGTTTAACACAGAAATGACTGAATCTATCCAACACGCAGATATCGTCAGAAAGGCAATCGTACAGCTTGGTGGGATACCAGTGACAGAAAGAAACTCGCACCCAATAACTCACACTAATGACTACTTGGAAATGTTAAATTATTCACTGGAAACCGAAATAAAAGCGGCAGAAGTTTATGAAGAACTAATTGAGTTAGTTGAAGACAGCGCTGAAGAAGACCTTCGAGATGCTATCGAACAGATTTATTTGTCAGAATTAAGAAGTGTAGAAGAAATGCGTTTGTTAGTTGGTTGAATCATCCGTGATATCTAACCCTTGAGCGTACATCATCCAAACGCTTCAATACTTCTGTTGCTGTTGGGGGTGTACCTCCTGAAAGTTCTTGTAACGGTCCTTGATTGCCATCACATTGTAAATATCCATCGATAAAATCATCAATTCCATTGACAATATTTGGATGAGATGCACCTAATATTTCATCCATGACGTGTAAGTCAATACCAAACCTTTCAACTTCATATTCCACTGCAGATAGACCGAAATCGATTAGATAGGCATTGGCTTTTTCATCAATCAAAATATTATTTGTCGATAAATCGCCATGAGTTATTGCCATTCTGTGCAGCATTCTAACTGCTTTCCCTGAATTTTCTAGAGCTGATTTGATAAAGTCTGGTTCCGAAACCTCATCTCTTAGTACCTCGATTAGAGGCCTTCCTTGCATTTTTTCCATTATTATTCGGCCATTATCTAAATCAACATCCCATACTGCAGGAACTGGCATCCCCGTATTGTGAATCCTAATTAAAATACGAACTTCACTAAGCATCCTTCGATAACCTAAGCGGCGTTCAATATCTGGGTGCCGCCATGCCCTATTACGACGCATCTTCTTGATTGCAGGCCTACCCATCCACGTCCCGGACCACACTTCAGCCTCGGCTCCCAAGTGCAAGCGCAACTCCGGTTGGAAGACCATGGGCCCCCCTCAATGCCCTTACTTATGTATATCACGCTCTCACAATTGTTGAAAAAGGGATAACTGTTGGCCTACATGAGGCATATGACAATTACCCTGCCAATGTGCTCCATAGATTTCATGGACACCTCTCTCTCACCTGAGGAGCAAGCAATTGCTGAGAGAATTACTGAACTAAGGAAACAACTCGGTTCAGACTTGATGATTTTAGGCCATCACTATCAAAGAGACAGCATAGTTATGCACGCTGATTTTATCGGTGATTCGTTTATGCTAAGTCAGAAAGCCGCAGATTCAACTGCCAAATACATTGTCTTTTGTGGGGTACATTTCATGGCCGAATCGGCAGACATATTGACAAATGAACAACAACATGTGATTCTGCCAAATTTAAGGGCAGGGTGCTCAATGGCTGACATGGCCACATTAGGTGATGTTGAAGAGGCATGGGCTGAGATTTTAGCTGAAACAAATCTTAGCGACCCCATCGATAGAACTGCTCCTGGAGAGATCCCCGCTGACGGAAAATCATATCTTATTCCAGTAACCTACATGAATAGTAGTGCTGACTTGAAAGATTTCGTTGGACGTCATGGTGGAATAGTTTGCACATCATCCAATGCAACTGGAATACTAAATTGGGCCTTTGATCGTGCTGGCCCAAACGGAACGGTGTTATTTTTCCCTGACCAACACCTTGGCCGTAACACAGGAATAAAGATGGGCATAAGTGAACAGCAGATGCCAACATGGATACCAAAAATCGGTGCTGATTCGAGTCTAAATGATGCCAGAATCATTCTATGGCACGGCTTTTGTTCAGTGCACAAAAGGTTCACTGTTGAGCAGGTAGATGATTTTCGTAATAGGCACCCAGATGGACTTGTCGTTGTCCATCCTGAATGCCCCAAAGAGACTGTCGAAGTCAGCGATGCAAATGGCTCGACCCAATTTATCAAGAATTATGTTGAACAACAGCCTGCAGGCGCAAAAATAGCTATTGGCACAGAAATAAACATGGTTGCTAGGTTAGCGGAATCTAATCCAGATAAGATTGTTGAATGCCTCGATGATAAAGTCTGTCCTTGTTCCACAATGTACATGATTCATCCTGCTTACTTAATGGACGTTTTAGAACGAATTATTGACGGAGAAGTACCAAATCAAATTAGTGTATCCAAATCTGTTGAAGAAGGGTCATTACTAGCCCTTGAAAGAATGCTAAGTATCAAGAAATAATCATTCTTCTTCTGACTGGAATTTACTAGTTCTTATCTCCGACTGCCTTTGATTAATATAAACAAAAATAAGCATAATGCCGATTACTGACCCAGATTGTAGTATTATATTAGAATAAGATTTCAATTCAGGCTCCCAACTATGAACTTGAATAATTACCCCGTCATTGGACTCTTCAAAGTATACTAAATGGTCTTCTAAAACTATTGGGCCCCACTGATCAACCTCATCTGCTGTAAGTACATGGGTAAAATTATCAGCAATTTCCATGTAGAATATTTCTCCATCAAAGTATTCTTCAATCGGGCTTGATGGATTCAAGTGATCTTTCATCGCCCACGCAACAATACCGTCGCGAATCGATGGGTCATATGACGAATATTTACCGTCACCAAGCAGGCGATAATCATTAGACTCTCTATCAACTAAAACAATTCTATCAACTGATGAAACATTCACGCTTACCAGTAAGTGCGATTTATCGAATACGATGTTGGTAATTGTGGCGTTCGGGATATCAACAGGTGTATCCCAATCGGCTAAAACTTGCTCAACCTCTTCATCGGCTGAAGCATTAATCTGGTAGGACAAGGCGCCTGTTAACTCTATGTTGCTCATGAATACTTTGTCAGGATGGTTGTCTGAAAGATAAGCAAAATCATTACCTTGGCATTTTACATAAGAGATATTGTTAACATCTAATGAAAGGTCAATTGGTTCCCCGTCAAGGTTTTCTGCAGACAAAGCACCTTCTTCTAGAGTGAGTAGCACATAATATCCACCTAAGTCGCACATTTCTATTTGCTCAATGGAATTAATTGACTTTTGATAGAATATTTCCTCTGGCGAAGTTACATCAATTACGTATAGATCTGTGGCATTAGCCATTACTAATTTATCACCTGAAATATGGTACATCGAATCAACTGATAAGTCTGGTTGAACTACTTCTATACCATCATCCTCTAGTTCTGATAAGTCATATAATTTTACAACTGCACCAAACTCGGAAGTGTTGTCTAATGTCGCTAGCCATCCATCTGCGCCACTAGCTCCTTCTGGAGCCTCGACTCCCTGTGCAGATAGTGACTGATGTGTCAAGTCCCAAGTAATAACTGAGGCGACAATAACTACCAAAACTACTGCCATGATACCGGTTTCTCTGGAAGTTGGCTTCAAGAATGATTTAGCAGATTCAGCAACCTTTCGAGCGACAATTTTGTACGCTTTTTTAGGATTGGTAAGAACTGTGACAAGGCGTGAATTAATCGTTCTTTCATCCAATATGCTCCATACCGGCTTTGCGGTTTTGTCCGCCAAATTAACCGCAATTGAGGCTATTATCATCCCGCCTGCGATATCCAAAATCCAGTGTATTCCCAAATAAATGATGGTAAATACAGTCAAGAGAACATAAGCAAATACAATCTTGCGATATAATTCCCATCGATTGTCATGGTCAAAACGCTTCATACATAACCAAACTGCGTATGGAATACCGATGTGTAAAGAAGGCATACAGTTTGTAAATGGGTCTATTCTTCTAAACCAATCGGCTATTTCTGGATTCAATGAGTACGCTAAGGTCTTCATTTCCGGGATATATGAACCAGTTACCCTGACATTGAAGAACAAGTAAAATGGAATGGCTAGGATATAGACCCAGGCAATAGTTAGAGTAATTCTATCAGCCATCCAACGGTCATCGAAGTAAGCGAAGTAGAATACTGAAACATAACAAATGAACATGAAACCTGCAACATAGAAATGCGTCAGAGTTATGGTTAACCATTCTGCTTCAAAATATTGCTGCACATGTAAAACTAGATTGCCTTCTATGGCATATATCCATGGCGTCATATCTAATCCGGTTGAGGCCATCAAGATTCTATCAATCTCATCTAATCCATCCTTAGCGTTATAGATCATGAATAGAATCAAAATATGAATCCAATATCTACGAAAGAAGTCAACAAATGTAGTTAATTTTAATTCCATCCATTTGGGTTTAAACACCGGTAGTAATAGTACACCAAGAGCTAATGCACTAATCATCCAAGTGAGGTAAACTCCCTGCATAATAGGTTCCTTCCAATTTACCGGTCGCCCAACTATACATCAAACCCTCGCCGTTTTATGGCCAGTTAAGTCATTTAGTAGCTTTACCATGCTCCGTGCACATAGGACTTGCCGTTATCTGGGTCTTGATTATTAGCCAAAGCCCATATTCGCTCAAAGCGATAAATACCACTTGAGCATCCGTCTTTCCATTCAAAGCCTAAGGCGTATTTCCCTACCGGGCGTACCTGAGGTTTCTCTGGTGCAAAGGCTTCTACTTGTCTTCTGAGTGTTTTACTATTTCCGTCATCATTACGCAGAGGTGCACATTTGGCGCAAGGACAAGAGTGTCTCAAATCATCATAAGTTACCGTAAATTCGCCACCATTAGAGTAAGTTAATTTCATATCTGTATCACGTCTTTCAAGCCGTGTTAAATCTGGAACATCTGACATTATCCCACCTCAGATAATTTCCAGTCCTTGACTTTCTGATGAGCCGATTTGAGATTTTATCGCTTCCACTACCTTGGCAAACGCAATAGCTGAAGCCCCTTCAGGTTCGCTAACAATGCGATGCACTCCATCATCTCCACCTCTAACGAAACCAGGGTCAAAAGGTAATGAACCCAAAAACGGGACGCCAAACTCTTCTGCGGTTGATTTCCCGCCACCTTGTTTGAAGATATCCAATGTCACATTGAAATTACCATCTGAGTCAGCTGTAGCTTTGTGCTTTTTACCACCTGGGCCAGCGATTTCAATATGATTATCAGGCGAAGTTTTTCCAGATATAGTGTAGCCACTCATGTTCTCAACAACGCCCAAAACTGGAACTTTCAATGATTCAGAGAAGGTAATCGATTTACGACTATCTAGTAGGGCGACATCTTGAGGTGTTGTGACAATAACCATACCGTCAATATCTGGTAACGATTGTGCTACTGTAAGTGGTTCATCAGAGGTACCAGGTGGGAAATCGATGACTAGATAGTCTAATTCACCCCACTCAACATCACCAATAAATTGTTGAATAGCACCCAATTTTATCGGCCCTCGCCAAACTACAGGTGTGTCTTCATCTTCTAGTAGGAAAGCCATCGATATGACCTTAACTCCAAGGTGGCCTTGAGCCGGATGAATTCTGCCTTGTTCAACATGCAATCTTTTGCGGTCAAGTCCCATCATCTTTGGTACATTTGGACCCGTGATGTCAATATCCAATATGCCTACAGAGTGCCCTTCTTGAGCTAGTGAAAGTGCTAACCCTGTTGCAACAGTTGATTTGCCGACCCCCCCTTTACCAGATAAAACCATCACTTTGTGTTTGATTTTTCTACCAATTTCTTGCATTGACATTTTACGCTTCATGTTAGCATAAGCACTTTCCATTTGCTTCTGTTGTTGCGGTGAAGCATCATCTGATGGTGCAGCAGAGTTGGGGTTGTGGGTAGATACCGGTGAATCGGCCATGGTAATAACAAATAATAGTCCTACTTCAACCCATAGGTACGGCCAAAGAAAATTTTCTTTATGGTGTAATGAATAATTAGAGTTATCATCGGAAATAGTACCATGCTTAGCGAAGTTGACATCCCGCCGTATGCCCAACCTAAACCGATGGATAGGGGGCATGAAACAATCATTCCAATATTGTAAACAGAGGAATATCTTACCGTTGATTCGTCGAGATAGACAAGACATGGTCCACAAAAAAAGATCATCCCACTGAGCATAATGGCGACAAGGCGAAACAGAAATTCTAGATTAGTGGCGGCAAAAACAATGTGTAAAACAAATAGCAGACTAAAAATTACCCCGTAGATGAAAATACTCTGCAAGTCTTGCCAAGTCTTGCTCATATGTAGTTGGAAATTATACATACTTGTTAACTGTGGCATTATTCTACTTAGAAATAAACTAAATATCATCAATTTGACAACAACTTATGCGTATCTTATTTGTTTGCGTGGGGAATTCTTGCCGTTCACAAATGGCTGAAGGTATTGCTAAATCACTGGGTTACGAAGCAGAATCTGCCGGAACTCATCCTGCTGAAGCAGTATCTAAGCATGCCATAACAGTATTACAAAACCGAGGCATTGATACCACGAAGCTAAAACCAAAAAATCTAGATGGCTTTGATGTAGATAAATTCGACAAAGTGATTTCTATGGGATGCGGAGTTCACTGCCCAATGATTAAAATTGATCAGGACTGGGAATTAGAAGATCCTGTCGGACAAAAATTTGAGATTTTTGAGCAAACTGCCAATGAGATAGAAAAAAGAATTAGACTATTGGATTAGTTATTCTTCTTCTTGGGCAGGAACATCGCCATGGCCGTCTAACTGGATTCTAAGAACGCTAACTGTTCTATCGCGACCTTCATCAGTAGGAATGACTTCGCTTTCACAAGTTAATTCTCCGATAACAACTTTTTCTGGCAGCCCCTGAGCGATGATTCCATTGCGTCTTCGACAAATTTCTGCAACATCGACTGCTCGACCAATCGTTGCGCCTCTAGCAACCAGTTCCAAGTTGCGATCTCCTGATTCCATAGCCATAACAACTGCTCTTACGTACGCGTGTAATGGCTTTTTGCCGATGAAAATTATCCGTCTCTCTGTCATGCTCAACCCTAGCCTTCTATAAACGTTCAACGGTTAAATGTTACTTTTATCGAGTTGGTTAAAAAAATTTGGTGCGAGCGCCGGGACTCGAACCCGGGTTCAAGCGTTGGCAACGCTCGGTGATAACCACTACACTACGCTCGCAGAGGTAATCCTCCGACTAAACAGGGGTATAAACCGTTATCGGAAACCAGTATTATTCAAATCCAAATCTGTCGTTGACGTAATCCTTGTCTTTACCTCTTCTCATCAAGACAAAAACAGCAATTCCCGCAACCAGTGTGAAGGCTATCAATATGCCAACTAAAACTGATGCAGATAATTGCTCACTATCAAGACTAGGGATTATTCCTGATTCTTCTTCAACTGTTACCGAGATAGGCATCACTGCGGTTGCTACATCAAAATTATCGATTGCTTGGACTAATATGTCATGAGTACCAATCGGCGTGCTAGTTCTTAATGAAATCTGGACCGTGAATATCCCATCATTGGCAACCCTATCGCCATTAATACCATTATCATTCATCTGTACCCAGGGATTTTGTTGATCAATTGGTAAAAATACTCCGAGGTTGGCTCTAGCATTGGAAATGCCGTCTTGATCCGTGATCTGAAGTTCAAAAATTTCGGTAGTGGCAGAATCAGGTCGAGAATATTTCACAGTTCCCAAAGGTATTATTTCTGGCGCAGAATTCTCTACGAATATTTCGATTGGAATTGTCTCATCATCTGGAATAAAATGAGGGCCGTACTGACTCTCTTGGTCCCGTTCTCCATTCAACCATGTTGACGAAATACCGACCTTGCCTAAATCATCAATAGCAATAATTTTCAAAGATTGTATTCCAGGTGACATGCCGTTTGGAATTACCATCATTGCACTCCAAACTTGCCCAGTATAATTCATCGGTACAGTTTCACCACCATAGTCACGCAAGTCGATATCTACACTTGCTACGCCATGACCATCATAAGCCACCAGATTAACCACCATAGCGGTGCCTCGAGGGCCTTGATTCGGTAAAATTTCAACTGAGGTGAGTCTTGGTGCTTGATTTATGACTGCAATATCTTTACTAAAGATGGTCGTTACATCAAAAGAATCTATTGCCGACACACTAAGAGAAATATTGCCAACTTCCAGCCCAGGCACAATGATTCTAGTGGTATACTTATCGTCACCAATTGCCGCATCACCATCTAGCCCACGGTCATTCATTGCCACGATGCCTCCTCCAATTGGAGTTAGGTCAACGGTAACTTGCTCAAGATTCCAGTCGATGTCTGAAACATCAGCAACTAAGGTTGCTATACTACCGCCTTCCGATATTACTAGACCTTCAAACAAATAGAGGTCAGAAATTATCGGTGCAGAATTTTCTTCTGCCGTAACAACTGCCGGAGATAACACTCTAGTGAGCAATTGTGATTCGGTGAAGTTTGCGATGTTATCATCCTCGCCAAATGGGATTTCTAACACTCTGGTGACACTTGAAACCAATCCTTTCAAAGGACCTTCATCAATGATTGCACCAAAGGCAGTACCGGTTTCTTCACCGTTATATTGGCCTGTCCAAGAAACAACATGGAAGTTATGCCCATCTCTAGGGTCGTTGGCATTCTGGCCTGCTGTAACGGTCAAGAATAAGCCCTCTTGACCCGCTAGTCTGAGTTCATCACCAGTTATCATTGGTATGGGCATGAGACCAGTTTCCCTACTAACTGTTAGATTGCCGAGCGCTTCTTCTACTTCAGGTGCTTCTGCTTCCTGTTGAATCGGGCTGCGCTCAGGATACTCTTCACCACTAGATGAGTCTGCACCTGTTTCTTCCCAAACAAAACGTACTGTACGGTTATCCCAATCAGAATATATCACTTGGTAATCCCATGTTTGATTGTGAGTAGCACCAATTCCAGCCCCGTCAAAGAAATTACCACCATTTACTCCTGTAAGATTAAACCAAGATTCCTCATGAATTACATTCACGGGAAACTTAGTGCCAGTGGCGTTTGCTTGGGTTCCAGTTAACTCGATACCTCTTACAAAACCAAATGTCCCTTGTACATCTCCTGTAATATCACCGTCGATGTGGATATCATCGGTGATGGTAATTCCTTGTTCTATCAAACTATGAAAGTCATATATCGTGCCATTGATGATGACTGAAGATTCATTATCGCTTTCCGCAAAGCCAAATGTACCGGAACCAACTAATTCTTCAGCTTGATAAGTTCTAACTCCATCAATCCATTGTTCCCCTGAACTAAGTGTTTCTATATCAATATCTAATCTTGTGCCGTCATCGATAACCACCATTTGAGCAATTGCTTCAAACTGTTGATCATACAGCCTACGAACACCATTTTCATCCCATGTTTCAAGATAAAATACCCCAATATCACCAACAATGTTAGTTGAAGAGTCTTCTCCCTCATCAGATGATATATTCAATTCACCATTGGCGTCAATTTTTAATCGCTCGGATACGATATCATCAATCAAAGAACGATTTAATTCTGCATTAACAACATCGACAAGAATCGTAGTAGTCATATTATCTTCATTGGTAATGGAAAGGAGTTGCCCGCTTCCGATCGCTTCAAAGATTTGTGCGTTCAAAATGCCGCGCTCGATTGTTTCATTTTTCCAAATTGAATTGAGCGCTAATGAAAGATTAGTACTATCATTGCCGGTTGTTTCTAAAAATGAAATATTACCTTCTCCCAGTTCCCAAGAATTTACGAAATCACCCGTTCTTTCTTGCCAACCTTGACCTGCGAAGTCTAGATAAAATCCCTGTTCGCCTTCTTCGTTGGTATAAGATTGGTCAAGCATCCATGTCGTCTGCAACATTATTTCATGGTCGGCCATTGGTTGATTCCAAGTCCCAACCTCAAACTGTCTCGATGTAACCAAAGGTTCGGCAAGTCCTTGACCATCATAGTTGGTAATTGATACAGATATCGAGACTAAGTCTGCCCATTCAAGAGTGGTATTTAATTGCAAATCTAAAATTCTGACATCGTCAATTAAGTCCCATGATTGAAATGTCTCAACTTCGAGTGACACTCCTTGTCTATCGTGGTTTACTACTACGTCAACTTGATATGATTTATCGTCAGCAAAGGTGATGCGATAAGAGTTAACATTCTCGCCAAATTGATCTGGTAGCCATCTTGTGTTAATCTCTGGCTGAGTTGGTGTAGTATCTGCGGTTACGATGGGCATTAACATACATGAAAGCAACATCAGAAAAACCGCCCACATACCCCTACTCTTTTTTGCCATGTGATAAAATAAAGCCTGCTCCCTTTCAATACTTGTGGGTCAATGTTCCTGCAACATGGAAAAATAAACCTTTTTTGAAAACCTAATTCATACCTGAATAAGGTGATTTACTACTCATTCAGTGCGCATGGTTGATGAAGGATTGATTCGTCCGACAAATGCAGGAGAGGTTTATTTGGCCCTAATCAACGTTACATTACCCGATGGAACTGTCAATGAATATGCTGCTGGGGTTACCTGCTCAGAAGTAATAACTGACGCAATTGGAAGAAAAAATGGTTGCGTAGCGGCTCTTGTTGATGGTATGGAAAGAGATATGTCTTTCTCGCTTGAAAAGTCTTGTTCAGTCGAGGGGATTAAAGCAGAATCTGATGCCGGAATGTACATATTAAAACATAGTACTGCTCACCTATTAGCGCAAGCTGTTGTAGAACTTTATCCAAATGCTAAACCAACTATTGGGCCACCTGTCGATAGAGGATTTTACTATGATTTTGCCATGGAACCAATCACGGAGAGCGACTTAAAGCCTATCCAGAAAAAAATGCAAGAATTGGCAAGAAGAAATTTGACTATTGAAAGAATTGAATTAGATGATAAGGAATTACAAGAACACTTCCAAGATAACCCATATAAAATTGAAATTATCAATGATAAGATTGGCGAAGGAATTGGTTCGACTATTTACCAACAAGGTGATTGGTATGACCTTTGTCTTGGGCCGCACGTGCCCAATACTGCAAAATTGATGTTTTGTAAACTAACTAGTGTTTCTTCTGCTTATTGGCGGGGAGACCAAGAACGAGAGCAATTAGTCAGAATTTATGGCATAGTTGAGCCAACAAAAGAAGCGCTCAAAGAAACAGTGCGTAGAATGGAAGAAGCCAAGAAACGTGACCATCGTAAGTTAGGCCGAGATTTGCAATTATTCCATATCGATGAAGAGGTCGGTCAAGGCCTAATCCTTTGGACTCCACGTGGTGCAACAATTAGACAAGAATTACAGAATTTTATTGGCTCACACCTACAACGACAAGGATACTCTCAAGTGTTTACTCCACACATCGGTAAGTTAGACCTATATCGTACTTCAGGGCACTTCCCGTATTATCAAGATTCACAATACCCGCCTCTAGTAGAGAAAGATTTGATGAAGAAATTATCCGATGAAGGTTGCTCGTGTTCGGAATTATCTAATCTAATGAAATCTGGAGAAATTGACGGCTACATGCTTAAGCCAATGAATTGCCCCCATCATGTCAAAATATATTCGTCTCAAGCACGTTCCTATCGAGACCTGCCAATTCGTTTGGCCGAATTTGGCACTGTTTACCGCTGGGAGCAGTCAGGTGAAATATCTGGAATGACAAGAGTTAGAGGTTTTACCCAAGATGACGCACATTTATTTGTTACCGAAGAACAAATCGCCCAAGAAGTTCTTGGGTGTATTGAATTAGTGCAAATTATTTTTGACATACTTGGTATGAGTGATTATCGAATAAGAGTTGGACTTAGAGATCCTGATTCTACCAAATATGTCGGTGATCCAAAACGTTGGGATAAAGCTGAAGAGGCTTGCCGTAACGCAGCTAAATCACTTGGCGTCGAATGGTCAGAAGAAGAGGGTGAAGCAGCATTTTATGGTCCTAAAATTGACTTTGTAGTTAAGGATGTAATCGGCAGAGAATGGCAACTTGGAACGGTACAAGTTGACTATAATCTACCTGAAAGATTTGAGTTGACTTACAAAGGTTCTGACGGGCAACTACATCGACCAGTCATGATTCATCGCGCACCATTTGGCTCAATGGAGCGATTTTGTGGAGTATTGATTGAACATTTTGCCGGCCGATTTCCGACCTGGTTGTCTCCAACCCAATGCCACATCCTAACTATCTCAGAGAAGCATACTCAATATGCCCAAACTGTGGCTGATGCCCTTAAAGAACGGGGTGTGAGAGTTGAAATCGATGATGGTGATGATACAATTGGTAAGAAAATCCGCACTCACAGAAAACTTCACCCTGCCTATATGGTGATTTTAGGAGATGGAGAGGCTGAAGGCAATACGGTCAGCCTTAGGGCTAGAAGTGGTGAACAAATTGCTGACTTACCTCTAGAGGATTTTATCAGTAATTTATGTGAGGAAATATCTCAAAAAATCGCTCAACCTAGTTTAGTTTAACCAAGGAGGGTTAAGTATTTCAGCACCACCAATCATTGATGAATTTGGTTTAGTGGCTTTAATTCCATTTTTCTTTGCCGCAACTACAGCTTACTTGTTTTGGAATAGCGTAGTTCCTAGACAATTGCGTGGACTACAGGTTGCCTTCCAAACCGGCGACAAAAGGTATGAAGTTCACAATGTGACAAAATCAGTCGATGATGCAAGAAACCTGCTACAAAGTAAAGGGATGAGATTTGGTGTAACTACCTATCTTTTTGCTCTAACTGGGGTGTTGATTCTAGTTTTTGAATTCTTAATGACCAAATATGAGTTCTCGGAAGGTTATCATGCTCCATCAATAATAATCGCATTGTTATTTATTGCCATTCCGGCGATAATTTCCAGTGGTTCATCACTTGGCGCACAAGTCGTTAAGCCGCTTGGAGACGGAAAAGCGACACTTCAAAATTCTGATATTTGGCGAAATTATTCATATGTAGTTCTAACAATTGCATGGATGGTGTTTGTTGCGATAATTGCTGTGGTTTTGAGTTCTCAAAATATAGCATCGCCAAGAGTATTCAGTATCTGCGCCTTTGTAGCATTCGCCCCAGCAATCTTGGCCTACGGTAGAGTCCTTGGCTCATCTTGGCAAGCCTTGAAGCAATCATCGCAAAAAATTGCTCAAGGGCAGGCCTCACCATTTCACAATCATAAACCAAATGCCAAACAACAAGCAATCGCTCAAATTGTCAATATTAACCTAGCAGTAATGCCTTTTGTAGCAATAAATACAGTTATTTCGATAATGGCTTTAGCAATCGACCCAAATCTGTTTACGCACTCTGATAGGGTGTTAGACCTACCAGAATATACTGAACAATCTTCAATCATGGAAGAAGGAGGAATCCTTGGATTTGCACTTATTGAATTGTTCTCATTTATTCCTGCTGAGGGTATCAGAGTTCCCATGGTGAACATGTTGTTGTTGTTTTTACTGCTCAACGTGGCTTTAGTGGGCTTTCTTTTCGTCTATGAAGTCGCCCGGATTTTATTCTTAGATGTCCAAGATGTATCGGGGAAAGGTGGAATTAAACTAGCTGATAGTCGACTTCTCAGAGCCGAGCGAAGTCAACAAGCGAAAGTTTTGAATTTCTGTTTTACTGGTTTTGCTGGCCAATCGATGTTACTTTTAGCCTTAGCAATGATCACCTTTTGGGATTCTAGTTTCCTGCCTCAAGGAGATGCTTGTGGTTCTTGGGAAAACAATCTGTGTGCAATCTTACAAAAAGATGCCTTAGAAGAATTAACGTGGATGTTAGCATCTGGAGGACAGGTTGCATTCGTTGTAATATGGGCTCGTTCCAGAAGTATCGGCTCACTTTTGGAAGACATCTCATTTGATGCCTCTATGGGTGAAAATCGAGCTAGAATGGCGCAATTGGAAGATGTTATTTACCTCAAACAAAAAGCCATCAGAAAACTAGTGACTGATGACTCATGGGATAAAGCCTTACAACGGATAGATGCTGTATTAGAAGGCCATGGTGAGCAATTAGAAGGCTTGGATTTAGTCAGAAAAACCGACGCAATGATGGAGATTTATGCTGCGATGGGAAGATGGGATGATGCAGAAAATGACGCAGTCTCTATGTTGGCACTAAGAGGTGGACGAGAGGCTCAGATTGCGCGCTTGGTACTAGTTGCTGCAAGCCTCAGTCAGCGTGATTTTGCTGAAGCAAAACCTAGGTTGGAGCTAATCCCAGACGATGATATTGAAGCTGCTAGATTGCAATGGTTTGCTTCAGTTTTACAACCTAAAAAACGTAAATTAAACCAAAAACTAGCCACCTTACTATCTGTTGATCCATTGACCAAAAGAAATGCAGATTTGATTAGAAGGTTCCAAAACTCAATACCAAATACAGAACTAAGCTACCGGGATAATTCGGCGGACCGTATGATATTACTTGGCGATATGGCTAGAATGAGACTTAATCAACAATATGAACAAGCCCTCAACATACTAGAAAAGTACATCAAAACCAATAATCTGACAGATTGGGTTCATGGTAATGTAGTATGTGCACTACTCCACCTGGATGAGGGAAGAGTAAACACGGCAGTAAAAATAGCCCAAGACCTTGCTAAACAACAACCCAGGCACCCACATTTGCGAAGTTTATTGAGGCACTTGGCATCTCTAGGGGAAACTATCTCAGCAAGTAGTGAGACCACAGGTATTGAATGGTTAAGAGATTCAGGCTTAGATTGGGTACATGGGTGGCCAATGAAACATACTGTAGCGCCAGCTCCTGCAATGGTTACCAAAGAATTGCAAAAACACTCTTGGAAAGCGAACGGATGGATTGCTTTTGGTAATGAAGAAATCTTTGCCAGCGCTAAAAATAAATCTTCAAATGGTTGGAAATTACTCTCAGACAAAAAAATGGAAACTGATTTCCCTCCGTGTATTTACACGCACATGACTGGAGTAGTAGTTACGATTGGAGGGATGCCAGTTGACCTTGGTTTGCCGGGTGACATTAATTATCCTGCAATAGAGAAGGCTGGATTATTAATCTAATTAGCCCCAATTACATGGCTCTAATATCTGTTGACCACTCATGTAATTTACTAATGGTTTAGGAATGGTGACTCTTCCATCTGCAAGTTGATTCTGTTCCATAATCGCAACTAAGGCTCTAGATGTAGCAACTGCAGTGGAGTTTAATGTGTGAACCATCGGTTGGTTAGCATGACCTGGCTGGCCATATTTGATTTGCAAACGATTGGCTTGGTAATCAGTGCAGTTTGAACATGAAACAATCTCTTTGTATTGACCTGCTCCAGGAATCCAGGCTTCCAAGTCATATTTACGAGCGGCAACCGTCCCCATGTCGCCAGTACAGATATTTACCACCTCATAGTGAATTTCTAAATCATTCCAAAGGTCAATGCAATTTTGCAGTAATTCTTCATGCATTTGCCAAGATTCTTCGGGCTTAGTAATCACGATTTGTTCTATTTTAGTAAATTGATGGACCCGCCAAATTCCTAAATCAGATTGACCATGAGAACCAACCTCACGGCGAAAACACGGAGATACTCCAACTATCTTCAATGGTAATTGATCCTCTGGTATTGTTTCTTCCATATACATAGCAGTTAGTGGATGTTCAGATGTTGCAATCATGTAGTAATTATCAGGTGCTACACCATACATAACTGTCTCGAAATCGCTTAAATCAGTAACTCCCTCGTAGGCTTTACGGTTCATCATTACAGGAGGTTGAACAAAGGTAAACCCTCTTTGACGCAGAAAATCAACAGTATAATTCTGCAACGCCATCTCTAATCTTGCTAAATCTCCTTTGAGGAAGAAGAAACGACTTCCGGCAATTTTTGCTGCGCGCTTCAAATCAACCCATTTGTTTAATTCGATAAGTTCATTGTGAGTTCTTGGTTCAAATTCGAATACCGGTTTTTCACCATATACGCTGTGTAAGGTATTGCCAGATTCATCTGCACCATTCGGGACTTCTTGATGGAGAATATTTGGTATCGACATACGTATTCTATCTCTATTTTCGATTGCTTCTTGGGTTTGGTTTTCTAGTTGTGAAATTTCTTTGCCCAATGATGCGACCTCTGCTAAAATTTCTTGCGCTTTGCTTTCATCACCGGCCTTTTTGGCAGCACTTATGCCCCTAGCAGCAGTATTTTTTTGTTGACGGAGTTGATTTGTTTGGTGTTGTAAGCTCAACCATAATTTATCATATCGAATTACTTCGTCGATTTTATCATGCGGAATTCCTCGTTTATCATGATCAGACCTTACTTGCTGATGATTGTCCCTAAACATGTATATATCTAGCACAAAAACACCTACAATGAGATTCCTAAATTGAAAATTTCCGTACCCATGAATATCAGTCCACCAATCAAGTATCCTACTATTGCTCCACCATTTAACAACGGCAATCCAGCCTGAGCTTTACCTCTTGCAACATAAGTCATCAACACAAAGTAGCCAATTAAGGACCCAACCAAAGCAAACATCGCTATAGCGAAGGAATTATCCGTATCTAGCCATTGTACTGCCGAAAGTACTAGCATTCCAGGGAATATAATGTCGCCCAACCCCATGAACAAAGCCTCCTTGCTCTTTTTCCTTGGCTTGGTTGATTTTGGTATGTTTGTTGGAGGGGTAACTTGTCTGACTTCGGATTTATCAACCATCTTGGTTTTCTCATCTTTGAATGAGTAGCCCTTATCCTGTGGGGCAACAAGCAAAATCGGCAGTTGAAGACCAATCATAGTATCTGCTAACTCAAGCATATGTTTAGAGCGATAAACAGCCCATGCGTCGTATATTGCGGCAAGTATCATGAATATAATTATCAAACCGGGAACAAATGCAACCCCGAGCATTACTATAACACCAGCTCCAACTAGCATTCCCACTGTATTGACCACATACCATTCACTATGGAAATATAATAAAACCATCAATAATAATGCCAATATAACTCCAATTAAGAATGGAATATCATAGAGTTGTAAGCCATCTAATGAGTACATATCGTCTTCAATTATTCCACTGTTGATTTCATCAGCAGTTACTGCGTAAAAGAAATCCTCGGATCCATTCTTGCCAAAGATACCAGTTTGAAAATCTGAATCAATCTCAAAGGTGAGCCGATTTTTCAATAGCATACCATGAAGCCAGTAAGAACCTTCATCTGAGGAAATCAACATATCGGTTCGCCCTGAATTATCTAAGTCAGTTAGTTGAACCTGTAGAACAGTATCAAGTAGACCAGCAATATTCATTTTTTCTTGTACCTCAAATTGTTGAGTGTCAGATTTTGTGGCGTCCCATTCCCAGCCAGTTACATTGCCATTCTGTTCGCCGATTATCAGTATAGCATTGTTACCATCATTCATTGAGATAGTATCATCTGACCATGGCGAGTG